>Ga0265295_1000200_pt1 | contig 124856 bp, 92 predicted proteins | sample Munlansysbiofilm_FD_192503 | JGI IMG/M metagenome (GOLD analysis project Ga0265295, IMG submission 192503) | Leachate microbial communities from a municipal landfill in Southern Ontario, Canada - Methane capture system biofilm | ecosystem: Engineered > Solid waste > Landfill > Unclassified ...
GACTTTATTCAAACTGCTGCTGGTGAGGATGCTGATTTGATTTGGGGGAATGGTACAGATGAAAGACTTGAGGAAGACCTCAATGTTACCATTATTGCAACCGGATTCGGAACCAATAGCATACCTGAGCTTTATGCCCGAAAGCGGAGAATCGATGTTATTCCCCTAGACGGAGAAAACGTAACCAACAGAGAAGTTAAGCAATCAATAATTGAGATGAGGGAAAGAACTGCTGCTGCCTATCCTAAAAAGGGAAGAATTGAAGCAGATAAATGGCAGAGAACCATTGAGTTCGACCTTACTAAGAAGGATGCCTTTTTGGAATCTTTTCAAACGGAGCCAATTGACAAAGAGTTGGAGTTTGAGGTAACAACTGCAAAGTCAAAGCCAAACGATGAGCCACAAATAGGGAACACAATTACCCGATCGGAACCTACTCCTATCCCCTCAAAGGATATTTTCGATAAAATGGAGAAAATACCCGCCTACAAAAGGAAGAATATAAAGATTGAAGAGGAGAACCTCTCGAGCAAAAAGAATGTTTCGAGGTACACGCTTAATCAAGATGAAGGCGACATCTACCTACGAAACGATAATGCATATCTGCACGATAATGTGGATTAGTAAAGGTTTGATAAGTAAACTAAAATATTAAAAAATGTCACTCGAAGATCGCATAAATCAGGAGATAAAAACAGCCATGCTTGCCAAGGATAAGGTAAGACTCGAAGCACTTAGGGCTGTAAAAAGTGCAATTCTGTTGGCTAAAACCGAGAAGGGTGCAAGTGAAACCTTAACCCCCGAAGCTGAGCTGAAACTTTTACAAAAGCAAGTTAAGCAACGAAAGGAGTCGGCCGAGATTTACCAGCAGCGGAACAGACCCGAACTGGCAAAAAACGAACTAGCTGAGGCTTCTGTCATAGAGGTATTTCTCCCTCAAATGCTATCGGACGAAGAACTTACTAAAGAAATAAATAGAATAGTTGAATCGGTTGGAGCTAAGGGCCCTTCCGATATGGGAAAGGTGATGGGAGTTGCCTCAAAAACATTGGCAGGTAAAGCCGATGGCAAAGCCATAGCGGATAAGGTAAAAACTATGTTGGCCGGGCATTAGGACTCCACCATAAATACAAGAGAGAAAAAATGGCATAGGCTTCCACCCAAAATAAATATATGAAAAACGCCATGCCCATACGGAATATCCTTACGGATGTAGAAAAAGATACCCAACGAATAGGTAACGCATCCCACCAAAAGAAATACAAGAGAAATAGTTGGTAAGTTCCTTACCATTGGAACTATTGCTATAATAAACAACCATCCCATAGCAGCATAAAGCCATGCTGAAAGGCTACGAAGTTTTTGGTTATAAAACCAAACCTTAAAAACAATTCCAGCAATAGCAAGTCCCCAAATAATACCAAACAGAACCCAACCCAGCGGTCCCCTTATCGCAACCAAAGTAAAAGGGGTATATGTGGCTGCAATTAGAACGTAAATTGATGAGTGATCGAAGGTATTTAATTTGTACTTAAGCCTTACATTTTTTACACCGTGAAAAAGTGTTGATGCAAGATAAAGCGTTATCATTCCTGCACCAAAAATGCTGTAACTAACAATATGCCATGCATCTCCATAAAGTGCTGCTCGGGTTACCACAATTGCCGTACAGGCAATGGCTAGCAAAACACCTACTCCATGCGAGGTGCTGTTAAAAATCTCTTCGTAACGCCTATGCTTCTTCTGGTTTGAAAACATTCCTTAGGGGTATTAAAAGTTAGGAAGGGACACAATGCCCTTCCTAACCATTCATTTTTTTATATAAAAAACTATATTCCTACAATGGTAAAGTCAACCCTACGGTTTTGGGCTCTACCCTCGGCGGTTCTATTACTAGCCTTAGGTTTTGAAAATGCATACCCCTTTGACACTACCCTATGCGATGGAATACCCTGTTCAATTACATACTCAGCAACAGAAAGTGCCCGCTCTTGCGAAATACGCTCGTTAACCGCTGCTGAACCAACATTATCAGTGTGCCCGCCAATCTCAACTCTAACGTTGGGGTACTCATTCAAGAACTGAACTAGGGCATTTAACGATCGGAACGACTCTGGCTTAAGCGAAGCTTTACCTGTTTCAAAATAAATGTTCTCAATATCAACAGACTGCCCAACTTCAATTGGAGTTACATAGAAATTACGAACTATCTTACTCATTGCAGCAGCCGAGGTTAAATCAACAGGCTCAAACCTGTTATAGAAGTTGATCACCTTTGGCGTTAGGTCATAGTTAAAACCAATGGGTAACTTTAGTGTGTATGTTGCATCCTTCTCATCGTACACAAACCCTCTCGACTCAACATTATTTACACGCATTTTAACCTCAAAACCCTCTTCTAACTGTTTCCCTGTTTTGGTGTTGATAATTTTCCCGTTCAGTGTAACCATATTGGCATCCTCCCGCTCGGCAAATATATTCTGATTAAGAACAACAAACTCTTCGTAGTTGGTTAAATCAATTGGATTATCTAGAGTCTTATAGTTCTTGGCTCCTACTCCTAAGTTATAATTCTGTCCAAACGGAAGATTTACTGAATATGCTCCAGTAACTGGGTCAATCTGAACACTATCGGCCACTTCGCCATTAATCAGCAATTTAGGCTGGGCATCTAGCGTAATAGGAGTTAATGAATTATTGTCGAGGAGCTGTCCTTGCAGCTGAATCCACGGAACTGTAGTAACATAAAGGGTTATCTCCCTCTCAGTAAACGAAACCTCTTCAGTTACATCAACCACAACGGGTGTAGCCGTAAAATGGTCAACACTACCTGTAAATGTATAGCTTTCGCCAAGAGGTAGTAATGCTTGAAATGCTCCAGAGAACTTATCGTAAACCACTGAATCAGAAGGTAATCCATCGATCAACACCACAGGCTTTCGTGATAACGGAATGGGTAACTCTGTTCGCGAATCCACAACTTTTCCCTTAACCTGAACAAAGGGGATTGCCGAGAAATAAAGGTTGATATTATCTTCAGAGTATTCGCGAACTGCGGTAAGATCGATATCGGTTGAAATACCATTCCAATTCTCCATCTGAGGCAAAAGGGTATACTTTTCACCCAGCGGAAGGAGTATTTCATAGGAAGCAGAGGCTACGTCAATTTTCATTTCGGGTGACTCTTCATCATTTACTAGGATCTTATAACCCGTTTCCTCAAGCATGAGGCTCTGAGTGGCCTGATTGAGAACCAAACCAGACAGTTTGAGGAATGGAAACTCTTCGTAAATTTTCACTCTAAAAATATCCGATCTACCAACCGAGTTTGTAATTGAGCTGAAGTATGCCCAGCTCTCCTTTGTGTTCATTTTAAAGTACGAATCCCAGTTGGGGGTATTTATTGTATCGGTTAATTTTACTGGTGCCGACCAATTTTGATAAGTATCATCAACTCTATCTGCATAAAACATATCCATATTATCCCGCCCGTCACCGTAATTAGCGCTAAAATAGATTCGATTTTTATCAGTCGATAAATAGGGTGATTCCATGGTCTTAGCCTGGTTGGCGTTCTTTGGTCCACCCTTAAGCACTTTGGGTTTGGTATAAACATTCTCCTTTTTGCGGGTAGAAACGAATAGCGAAAGTCGTTTTCCGTTAGGAGATTTTGAGAATGCTATAAATAGTTGCTCCCTATCGGGTGACATATAAGCGTTCATTACCTTCCCCTTATTCATCCTTTTAAGCCCCTTTACCTTAATAGACACAGGTTTTCCCCACTCGTAGGAATTGAGCTGCTCAATAATTGAAAAGCCTGGTGTAAGCCAACGAGTACCAGTCTTATTGTAGTGTCCTAGAATAAGGTATGATTTACCATCCTCTAATGCCGATAGAATTGCATTATAGCGCCCAATGTTCACCCCATTCGATAAACGGATAGCCTGGCTCCATGTCCCATCATCCTGCAATGTTGAGAACCAAATATCCTGACTATTACCCTCGCCCAACCCATTCTCGGGATGGTTTACCCTACAGAAGAAAAGCGTTTTTCCATCGCTTGAAATTACAGGATTGATCTCGGAATACTCTGAATTTATTGCCTCTCCAAGATTTTGGGGCTCAAACGATGTTTGCGCATTTGCAATGTGTAAGCCAAGCGTAAAGGCAAAAACAAACAGTGGTAATCTATATATACTTTTCATGTCAATAGTTTGTTGAGTCTAATTAGATAGTTTGATTTTACCTATAAGGCAAGTATTTTGCCGTTTTAACCCTACCAAAAACCAGATTAACACCAAGCCTAAAATTTAGGTTTGTAAACGTAAACGGATCTTTAAGCGGAGTAAAGTAGTTGTCGGCTATCATGTAAATTTGAAATGGTCCTGGTTTAACCATTAGCCCAAACCCCAAGTTTGTTATTGTGCGCTGGTTAAATGAGCCTGTGAGTGCAAGGTTAAATGCTCTACCAATTCCCTGTGTTATTCCCAAAGATACGGCTGGGTAAAAACGTCTGTTGACAATACCATAGAGCTGAAAGCCTAAGTTTGTTCTGCTGGCCAGTTGATAATTTGCAGACAGATAAAATTTTGGAGATAACCATGTTGTGTAGGCCTGTTGAAACTCTTCGTCATCAAAATTACTGCGGAATACGTTAAGTGTTGAATCAATATCAATATCTCTTCCGTACAAAAAATCACCTAAAGCGTCAACTCCCTGAAACGGAGAATCTCCCCTAACCTTATAGTTTACTGTGCTATCGCTCCAGTGAATAAAGCCAAGATCGCTTACAGAAAAACTAAATGTGGTTCGCTGATCATACTTATAGCTCACGCCAAGAGCCAATGATGCACCCGGGTTACGTAAGCGGGTTAGGTAACTAGTAAGCCATTTGGTATTCGAAAAAAGTGCCTCGTTGGGCATCCTATCCTCGGTAAGGGGAATGCCTGCACTATAAAGAGTTGCATCCGAAGCAAAGGTGTGGGCATACATATCGTCATCTATGGATAACTGCAGCATTTGTGGCTTTAGGTATAAACTGGATAGGCCCTGCAATAGGCTTACTCTACCTCCAAAAACCCAACTGTTAAATTCGGTTGCCATACCAAAGGTGTACTCCCTATACAAACTTGCATTTAGGCCCAGATATCCAAAGTCTAATACCTCCCCTACAAAATCAGCATTACCATGAACAGCAAGGCTCATTAAATCTTTGGGATAGAAAAAGGATAGGCTATGCCTTTGCCTAACACCAAACCAATAGTCCCAGTTGTAAACCCTAATCCTAAGGTGAAACAAATCAATATCAGCATTAGCAAATAGCATATTCTGGTCCGATAGTTCACCAAGCATTCTGGAAGGGCTAAACCATGTTGTATCGTTTGCTTTACTTACCACTGAATTTGGAATAAAACCATTGTGTATTCCCTGTATGTATATTGATGAAATACCCGGTAGACCGATACTTATAGTATGTTCTGGCCTAACGGTTGGTTTTAGGTAGCTCGACTGAAAAACATCATCAAAAAGCGGTAGCGTGAGCTCCGATTGAGCCTTAAGGCTATATGCTGATAATGTAACGGCTATGAGTAATAATATTTTTTTCACGGCTTAAAGTTTTCAAATTTTAATCTCAACTGTCCCTGACACTATCATACTCATCTCTACCTGAAGATGGTTTGATGACAGAATCTTAACATCCTCCTCCAAACCACCACCTGTAGACAGCCTGTAAAGCAGAACCAAATGGTCCGAATCAACAATTTGCTCATATTCATCCTTGGTGAGCGTGAGTGTAGCATAGGCCGTAGTTGGACTCAAAGAAACTCCATTGGCATCGAGAGTAGCACTTTTAGCGAGCTCTGCTTCTTCTGGCAATCCTGTTTCCTCATTTACAAAGAAATAGTAACCGTGAGTAAATACGCCCCCATTATCAATCAGCGTTTCCAACTGTAGAAACATATCTAAAGGCATCTCATTGGTAACCTTAAACTTTAAGGTAACAGAGTAATCATCGTTTAAGAAATCGAAATCATTCTTAATATCGGGCCATTCCATGTCCATTATGGTATCACCAAGTTGGTGAGTTGTTGCCCACCCATAAAGGGGAAGAACCATATCAGAAACAAATGAAACCTTGCTATTACGCTTAATAAAACGCTCATGGCTTGCATCACCAAGGGTAAAGTTTGTTCCGTAGTTTAACTTGTTTGGGGCATTATCAAATGCACCCTCAATGTTTGAGTTATCCTTTGTAAGCTCAAGTTTGGTTATTGCAACCGTTTCTGAAGGGTTTTGAAGAAAACCGACAACATTCACTCCCGAAAGGTTAAGGTCACCTGGGCCAGGCGTACCTTCATTCACAATTGGATAAATATCATTATTGATATTGGAAACCTCAAAACTTGTAAAGGTAAAACCTACTGGTACTCCATAGCTATTCTCAACGGTAAAGTTAAAGTATGGCTCGGCAAAATGTTGTTGTGCAAAAACGGTTGAGTTAAATGCGCTTAGCTCGTAACTCTGATCGGGCATGATTAAGGTCTTGTTGACCATTCCTTGAATAAACTCAAAATCTGGATTATCAAAACCAATATTTATACTCAGATTGCCAGAATAGTCAGGTGCCGAAGTGTTTTCAACTATTGACAGATTGAGGGTTACCATAAAGGTATTGTAGGTATCGCCAACCTCGTCGTGAAGCAAAAGCGTGTAATCATCCAGCGGGCGAGTTTCGCTAGTGTTACTGGAGAACACCTGCAAATCGAAGTTCTTTGTATACGCCAACTCATTGGTTTTTAGTGAGGTAATCGTTAGGGTTCCGTATACTCTATGGTAATAGTTGTTCTGCATTTCAAGTGTCATTGTACCCGAAAGAAAATCGATTAGCTTAATCTCAGCACCAGTAACAATTTGGTATACTTGGGTAAGACTCTGCTCAATGTTTACTTGACCAAACCCAGGTGCTAAAGGCTGACTAAAAGTGAAAGGAAAGTTTGCACCAGCGAGTTGAAACTGGTCTGTTGCATTAGCAAAATCTAGCGTATCGCGAAATATCATAAAGAACACCCCCGTTAATGGCTCCTCCTCAACCACTGTGTTTGAACCGCTTCTCTCCACTACATCTCTAAAAGTTATGGTAGAGTTAAGAACCGGTAAAACCCACGATTGCGATGTTGGTTCAATGCCAAAGTTCTCGTAATCGCTAATATCCCAACAGGACACTAGCAACACGGGAGCAAATAGCAACCAAAAAATCTTTCTAATTCTCATGGTTATTTATGTTTTAGTTATATTGCTACTAAAAATCGATTGAAAGATAACAATTTAAGATTTTATAGCAAAAATGGATTAAACTTTTTATATAGATGCTCTGAATAAAAAAAAGGCTACTATGATCATAGCAACCTTTTTAATGTAAATCAATGCTTATTGTTTATCCTAGAAAAACTTTGAACGTTTATCTTCGATTTTTGCACATTCCTTAATAGCTTCATAAGCTTCACGAAATGAGCGTGACTTATACTGACTAGCCAAACGTTGCTTTTCTGATGCAATATCACCCTCTTCAGTATTTATAGCAGTAACCATAACCACATAAACGCCTGAGTTTCCTTTAATAGGACCGGTTACTTTACCCTCTGGTGCGCTGACTGCTGTTGCAATAACTGCTGGCTCAAACCCAACTGCGGGCAACGAGAATGATGCAAATGAAATGCGATCTGCATTTTGAACTGTAAGCGAAAGTTTAGCTGAGATATCGTCCAATGATTCTGTATTGGCCATAGCAGAAGTAATATCCTGTGAAAAGGTATCTGCCTTTTTGTCCTTAATTATCTCAGCCCTTATCTGATCCTTAACCTGATCAATAGGAGCAACACCATCCTCTTTAACTGATTTTAAGGCAGCTACAACAAAATTATCGCCAAACTCAAATACTGTGGAAACCTCTTTTACTTTTGCGCGGTATGCCCATCGAACCATTTCCCTTGGATTGTCTAACCCTGCTATGCTTCTATCTCCCTCTTTAAGGTTTGATGCAATGCGTTTTGCTAATTTCTGCTCTTGAACTGCATTGTTAAATTTATCATAGGTATTTTGCAATCCAGCAAATTCACTCGCTTTCTGGTAAACAACCTGATAGGTTTTTGTGCTCGGAATAACGTTTCGCTCTAGTATTGCCACTTGAACCTTTTTGGCAGGTACACCCTTATCAAGAATTTCTATGATATGAAATCCAAACTGGGATTCAACAAGAACAACATCGCCTTTTTTCCCTTCAAAGCAAGCATCGTTAAATGGCTTAACCATTGCTCCCTCATTAAACCATCCCAAGTCACCTCCTTTTGAGGCTGAGCCTGGATCTTGTGAATATTCCTCGGCAAGTTTAGCAAAATTACGGTTGCTTTTTGCTATTGCAAAAATACTATCAGCCTTTGCCTTTGTAGCATTGTAATCCTCTTGTGTATTGCCTTCAGGGGTAATTAGAATGTGACGAGCTTTAACAGAGTCAGGCAGTTGAGCTGTCTTTACCAAATAGGCAATTTTATAGGAATCGTCAATAAAAATTGGACCTAGATTATCGCCAACCTTAGCGTTAAATGCCCACTGATCGATCTCCTCATTCTGCAATTCCCCTTTTTTATAAAAAGTGCCATCAAATGGAGTATCAGAGTTCAGGTTTGTAAACTGAACTGGATCAGAGGCTGTCACAAAGTCGTTTTTAATCCCATTGATCCAATCTTCAGCAGTTACATAATCAGCTTGTGATGGGGTAACAGGGAAAACAACATATTCAACATCCCTAGCTGCTTGCTGCTCGTACTCGCTTTTATGCTTACTGTAATAGGCCTTAATTTCGCTTTCGGAAACGGCAATGGTTGAATCGTTAACGGATGAATACCTGTTAACCAAGTAGCTAAAATCAACCCTTTTGCCTCTACTTGCCAACGACTGCTCTGCTTGAAAATTTGTAACTTCAAGACCTTTGCTTATAAGGTTATTGTACTTAGTAAATAGCCTGTCGCGTATAATTAGTGACTCAAGGTAAAGCCAAATCTGTTTCTGCAATCCCGATGGATCAGCATCCATACTCTTGAGGAACTGGACAACCATAGCAGGATCAATTTCGCCTGTTTGCCTATTTCCAAACTCACGCCTTACTATGGGATGTATATTTCTACCTTGAACCATATCAAATAGTTCATCGGTTGAAATTGCAAGGCCAAGGCTTTCATACTTATCACCAAGAACATGCTCCTGCACCATCTCATTCCAAACCTCTTCCCTAATGCCTTCCATGGTTTGCTCATCGAGAGCCTGTTGCCTTTGCGAAGCTTTATTGAGCTCTGTTAAGTAATCAACTCGCTCCTGGTAAACTTGGTATGGGACGGAATTACCATCTATCTTTGCAATCTCATATTGATTTTGGGTAAAAAGTGAACCCCTTGATCCAAACAAATCGCCAAGGATAAACGCTAATAATGCTAGCCCAATAACAACTGCAACTAACGTTCCTGCACGATTTCTGATTTTCTCTAGTGTTGCCATTTAAAATTAATGTTAGTTCAAAATTTCCATTTTTTTTGAAGTTACGAATATAGCTATTTTAGTGTTTAGCATAAAGCCTTATCATACTTTTTAAGCATAAATTAAATAAATTGTTACTTTAGGGATATCCTACACCTTAAAACATGCATATTTGCTTACGCTAATTACATTATTTTGTCTATTCTTTCGGAAGAATTGTAAGGTGTAATAGGTCTATCCGATTTCTATCCATTTTGGCCACCTTAATCCTAAAGTTATCAATATCAATAACCTCCTGTGGCTTCGGAATGCTTTGATATTTATTGATTATAAAACCCGCAAGGGTATCATATTCTTCCGATTCAGAAATATTAAGTCTGTATTTTTCATTTAAGTAGCCAACCTCCAGTCTTCCCGAAAGAAGGTACTGGTTGTCACTGAGCTGTTTTTCAATAAAATCGAACTGATCATGCTCATCATCAATTTCTCCAATTATCTCCTCTATAATATCTTCGATTGTGACTAGGCCCGCGGTTCCACCAAACTCATCAACCACAACCGCCATGCTATGCTGTTCCTTTATAAATGATGTTAAGAGTTGATGTGCAAGCATGGTTTCGGGCACAAAATCAATCTTTATAAGCTTCGATTTAATGCTCTGTGGCTTTTTAAACAGATCTTTACTATTTACGTAACCCGTAATATTATCGATGCTCCCATCGTAAACAGGAATTCTTGAATAGTTTGTGCTAATGAATTTCTCCTTTAGTTCCTGAATACTACTATTGATTTGAATTGCCTCAATATCCGTTCGAGGAATCATGCACATCCGAACCTTAATGTCGCTAAAATCAAGTGCATTCTGAAACATTTTTATATCATGCTCTTGCTTGGTATCCTCACCTTCGTTATGGGCTTCGCCCACAAAATTATCAAGGTCAATCTTGCCGAAAATTTGCCGCCTTTGCCCTGTTAGTATTTCCTGCCTAAGCACATACTTGATTATACCAACGGATAGCCAAGTTGAAACCTTACTAATTGGATACAAAACTACATAGAAGAAAAGTACTGGTAACGCAAAAAAATTAAGAAAACCATTGGGGTGAACCCTAAAAAGCGACTTTGGTAAAAACTCGGCGGTTACAAGTATTATAGCTGTACTAACAATAGTCTGCACAAATAACAAAGTCATTTCACTTGGAATATATGGACCAAGCAGAGCTCCCAGAACTTTGGCCATTTCAATACCATATATTACCAATGCAATGTTATTGCCCACAAGCATTGTTGCTATGTATTGACTGGGGTTGCGGGTAAAAATGCTTACAATTCGCGAAGTAAAAGTCCCCTGTTTTCGGTCAATCTCAATACGTAACTTGTTTGCTGACACAAAGGCTATCTCCATTCCAGAGAAAAGTGCCGAGAAAAGAATTGATAAACCAATTAATGTCGGGTTATAGCCCATTTATTTATTAGAAGTTTAATTAGATGATGCCTGCTTTCGCTTATGGCGCCTAAGTGTATACATTAGTAGGGCAACAACGGAAAGTATAAAGAACATGTAACTTTGATTAAACCCCACTTTTACTGTTATGTAAATGCCAAACCCAACGCAAATAAAGGCTAAAATTAGCCAAATAATCTCCAGAACAACTGCTAATTTACTCATATTCTTTCCATTTGATTTTGGTGTAAATATAGCAATTTTAGGGATAATAGTCCTTCAATTTGTATCCTACTCCTCATTAACGTACATGTTTCCACTTGGTTTAAGTATTTCCCAACTATCAAATGCTTCGTCCGATTCCATGCCTTCACCAAAAAGCACATCTTCTCCATCAGTAATCTTAACCATATCGTTAGAGTAGATTCTTTTAGCATTCTGATCCCAAAATAGTTGTTCGGTATTTAGTACCTCGCCTTTTGCATTTGTAGCCACTACATTGTATCGGGCAATCCAAAGTTTCTTCGCCTCATAAAATATGGCATAGTTTGCTGTTAATGTCGATACCACCTCAAGCGAATCGTTGTAATTGTATACCGTAATACCTTTAGGAAACTCGTTGTAGGGTTCTTTGGCAAACTGATAGTAGCGCGATTCTGCTGCCAATACTTTTATCTTTGCTTTTCCTTGCTCTGTATATAAAATTTCAATGTTATATGCTACTACTCCTGGTACATTCTCTCTCTCGGCTAGCTCCTGTACTTTTTCGAGGTTAGTTTTACACGAAAAAAACAACAAAGTCCCTGCCAAGGCAGGGACTAATATTATAAATGCTCTGTATTTTACTAGTAGGCTCACAGCTTCAAAAAACAGTTACGGACGTGCTCTAACTATTGTAGTTTCGTTAATCCAACCACCAACTGAATATCTGTCTCCTAAAGTCAAATCCTGAAAAAAGATATCATTTTGAGCAGGGAAATACTGTGAATATGCATCAATATACCTATTACAGTCGTTTTCAAGGGTTGGGTCAACTTGCTTTGCTCTTATAAACTTGTCAACTGCTACCCAGTAAACTGTCTTTTTCTGAAACTCATCACTAAAACAATTTTTCTCGGATGCATAAATATTACCAATAAGCATATATGCATACCCCATATTGGGGTTTATTGAGATTGATTGCAATGCAAGTGAACGTGCTTCCTGAGGCTTTTTGAAGTTATTAAATACAATACCTGCATATTCAACAAGATATACAGATTTGCGAAGTGTATCTATCTCTAGCTCAATTGCCCTTTTAAAGTAGGTCTCTGCTTTGTTATAGTTATTCAACCCGCCATGTAACTTTGCCAACTCATATGCTAAACTTGCTGTAGGCTCCTTTGCAAATAGTTTCTCTGCAGTACTCCTATAAAAATCTTTTTCTTGACAGCGGTTAGCGTTTAGCAGATTATAGGTTTTCTTTAAAAGTTCTAAATCTTCAGGGTTATTCTTAACTCTCTGTTCAAAAATCTGAGTCAGATTCTCACAATTTGCAACTTTTGCATTCGAAAATATTTCATCAACATTTGCTTTTACTTGAATAAGAACTGCATCATCAGGCTTACTTGCCATCTGTACATCAAGGTAATCTGCAATTGTAGAGTAAGTCTCAATAACGTTCTCAGCAGATAATTTTTGATTATCATACATGGTCTTAGTAATGGCCATTAGAGTATAAAGAACTGGGGCATCCGATGCATCTTCCTCTGTATCAACAGATGTTTTAAGATATGTATAAGCCTCCTCATACCTATCAGATGACAAAGCAGCCAAATCCATCCCCTTTTGGCCAAGAAGCGTACCCTTCCTATTAAAGTGTTGGATACGCATATCATAAATCATCATAAGAGAATCGAGCAATTCTGTTCTTCGTACTGGATTCTGCTCAGCTTCAATCCAAATCTTCATCATTCTAACTCCATGTATATATACGTTTTGTGATGCTGAGGGGCAATTGGCAAGAACTTTTTTCCAGTAAGGTTTTGCCATCTCATAGTTGCGGTGATTATACTGTTCACGATACAGCGAAAGATTGGCCGCACATTCCTTACGTGTCTCTTCATCTACCCCATATTTGGGATCCTTTAGGTAGCTTTGAGCTGAAACGTTTAAAGTAAGCATCATTGCTATTACCGAAAGAAAGATGCCTTGTTTGAGTAAAGTTTTCATTATTGATAATTTTAGTTTACTTATCTGCTAGTTAATCTTTTGCTTCAAAAACCAGAAATCGTAGAAGGTGAAACCAAAGTTAATAATTCCGTAATCTTCTTGTACTAATCCATTATTAAGTGTTCCCTTTCTCCCCAGTTCAACTGAAATATTAAAAGATGATCTGGTTCTTCGGAGTGGTAATCCTACTCCAAATGTTATGCCATAATCCTTTATCTGATTATCACGCAGTTTTAAGAATGTACTTGTATTATAAAAACCTGCCCTATAGCTTATTCGTTTAAGGTAGCTCCTTAAATCGAATTGGTTTGGAGTATACTGCATCCCAACACGAATTGATTGCGACGTGGAAAGCAGATCGTTTGCATACAAAAACTTTGCCTTGGTCCAATCCTGAAATGAATACTCTGCTCCAAGCATAAGCTTGTTTTTATAAGAAATGGTAAAACCTCCTGCATAATTGCTAGGCAATTCAATAGAACTATTTGAATTCTCTTTATAAGATATGGTATCGATTGTATTACCAAAAGGTTGTGAAACAAATCTTATATGATTTACATCAAGTGAGGTTTGATTGTCAAGAGTACCTCCAAGTATCACCTTATAATCATTGTTTTCACCAAAAAACATGGTGTACTGGGCTCCGAAACTAAAAACCACATCGCGGACAACAATACTGTTTAACTCTTCAAAACCCGCATAGGTTGTATAACTGGGAAATTCTGTTTCTGATTTATACTCCATTGCACCAAATAAATAGGACATATTTACGCCAATAGAGAAGTTTTTAAATGGCTTCACTGCGGTACCCAAGTAAAACTGGGTAATGCCACCATTGCCATTATGATAATATTTAATTGGCCCAATTGAGCTAAGCAAATAAGGATCCATCTCTGTATATTTTATTCTGTAACCTACATTACTGTATGGTTGTATTCCTGCACTTGCTCCCATCCACTTAGTTACAGGAAATTGTATGGCCAAATGCTGCAAATTGCCTGTAGAATTAATGTTGCTCTGATCGCCTGAGCGATAGTTTACTGTAGCACCTTGAACACCAAAATCGAAAATAAACGACATAGAATCCTGTGAAGTATAGGAGGCCGGGTTTAAGTAGTTTATCGATGATCCTTGCCTAACACCTTGTGAAATACCTCCCATGGCTTTTGTATTGGCATATCCTTGAGTACGAATCTCCCCCAAGCCATAGCGTGAGTAGGGTGAATATGTCGTTAAACTCTGCGAAAAAGAGACAAAAGGTAAAGCCCACAGGGCTATAGTGAAAAATAATACTTTGCTTTTATTCATTATAGTTTAGAATTCGGTTTAGTCCAAAAATCAAAAGATTAGGATGCACAAAGATGGTATTTTTTAATTTTTTATCAAAGAAATTTGCATTACCTCCTGTAAAAACAACTTTTAACAACGGATACTCTTTGGATATCTCCTGAATATATCCATCCACTTCATTTATAGTCCCATTCAAAACCCCCGAAAGCATTGACTCTTTAGTTGTTGTACCAATTAATGGAAAATTGTTTTCGATTGCTAAAAGAGGCAGTTTGGCGGTATAAGTATTTAGTGCTTTAAAGCGCATTTCAATACCCGGAGAGATTGCACCACCCATATACTCACCATACTCCGTAATTATATCATAGGTTATTGCCGTTCCGCTATCAATTACTAATACATTGCAGTTAGGATAAATTGTGTTTGCAGCTACTGCTAAGGCCAAACGGTCTGTTCCTAGTGTGGAAGGTGTTTTATAACAATTCTTAAGTGGAATATTAACTCCAGCTGTAAAGTATAAAACATTAATATTGTGTGGAAAAAAGGTTTCAAAATCTGGCGAAGATTCCCCAACTGATGATATAATAGCTCTTGTTACATTAAAGTTCTTTACTATATCTTCAATAAGCTGGAGGGTTATTTTTGGATAGCGCTCAATGAAAGTTAAATCATCATTACAAAAAATGGCAACCTTTGTAAGGGTATTCCCTACATCTACCACTAAATTGCATGGCTGAACATTTATTTTCATATCGCGCACCAATTTCTTTGTAAATATTATTAACGTGTTGTTTCGTATAAATGTTTTATAAGTGCCAGAGCATCATCCATATTTTTCACATCTTTAGCTGTCAACATTAGTTTATCGCGTTGCTCTTTTATCTGAAACTTTTTAGGATTATGCTGAATAAAATTGATGATATTGGCAAAAGTATTGGACCGATAGAACGCAGAGAGCTGGTTGGCAATAAAATAGCCCATAAACTGTTGGTTTTTAATTACAATCTTTTCAATCCCTAGGGATTGAGCCATTCCCCTCAGCTCAACTACGCTTAGTAAATCTTCTACCTGTTCGGGCAATTCACCAAACCTATCCTTTAGTTTTGCCTCAAAAGCGTCTAGTTCCTGGGGCAAAGTGGTGATATCGAGCTCGCGGTAAAGCCGCATTCGCTCGGGTACACTGCTTACGTATGAATCGGGGATAAGTAATTCCAAATCAGTCTCTACGTGGCAATCAACGTTGCTAGGCTTCCATTCGTTGGGTTTAGTTTGCTCATCTTCGGTTAGCACCCCTGCAAACTCCTCTTCGCGGAGTTCCTGCATGGCTTCATCCAGAATTTTGTGATAGGTTTCAAACCCAATATCGGCAATAAACCCGCTTTGCTCAGCACCAAGCATGTTTCCAGCACCCCGAATATCAAGATCCTGCATGGCTATGCTAAACCCGCTGCCAAGTTCAGAGAACTCCTCAATAGCCTTTAACCTTCGACGTGCCTCTGGTGTAAGCCCCTCGAGTGGAGGTGCAAGTAAATAGCAAAAAGCCTTTTTGTTTGAACGCCCTACTCTACCCCTAAGCTGGTGCAAATCGCTTAGCCCAAACATATGAGCATTATTAATGATAATGGTATTGGCGTTTGGGATATCGAGTCCCGATTCAATTATAGTTGTTGATACAAGCACATCGTAATCGCCTGAGATGAAATCAAGCATGGTTTTTTCAAGCTTAGCAGGTTCCATCTGCCCATGGGCAACAATTGATGTTACGTTGTTACAGATTTTTGAGATCATTTGCTGAACCTCTGTAATATTTTGTACCCTATTGTGTACAAAAAAAACCTGGCCTCCACGACTTACTTCATACTCAATGGCTTCCTTAATAATATCAGTATTAAACGTATGCAGCTCGGTAGCAATGGGATGTCGATTTGGTGGTGGGGTATTGATAATGGATAAATCGCGAGCACCCATGAGCGAAAACTGAAGGGTACGAGGAATAGGAGTTGCTGTGAGTGTAAGCGTATCGACATTAACTCTTAGGTTTTTCAGTTTCTCCTTTGCTGCCACCCCAAATTTCTGCTCCTCATCAACTATCATTAACCCAAGATCCTTAAATTTCACTGTGTTGCCAAGCAGCGCATGCGTTCCGATAATAATATCCACCTTTCCCTCCAAAAGCCTTTTTAGAATATCCTTCTGCTCCTTGGGGCTCTTCATACGGCTAATAAATTCAACCGTGCAGGGAAAATTGGCTAGCCTTTGTTTAAAAGTTTGGTAATGCTGAAGGGCAAGTATGGTGGTTGGCACCAAAACGGCCACCTGCTTACTATCGGCAACTGCTTTAAATGCAGCCCTAATGGCTACTTCAGTTTTACCAAAGCCTACATCACCACAAACCAGCCTATCCATGGGGATTGTGCTTTGCATATCCTCCTTTACCGCTTGGGTTGCCTTTTGCTGATCGGGAGTATCCTCATAAATAAATGAGGCCTCAAGCTCCTCTTGCAGATAAGTATCGGCTGTAAAAGCTAGCCCTTTCTCGGATTTGCGCTTAGCATATAGGGCTATTAACTCTTTAGCAATATCCTTTACCTTGCGCTTTGTGTTCTGTTTTAACTTTTGCCACGCCCCCGAACCCAATTTGTATAGCTTTGGCTGTTCGGCTTCACTCCCTCTATACTTTGATATGCGATGGAGGGAATGGATATTTACGAGCAACGTATCCCCATCTTTATAGGTTATCCTAACAGCTTCTTGGGCTTTCCCGTTCACATCTGTTTTTACCATCCCCCCAAAAACACCAATTCCATGGTCAACATGTACTACATAGTCACCTGGTTTAAGACTAATGAGCTCTTTCATCGACAAGCTGTCGCTCTTGCTCAACTCGTTTTTGAGTTTATACTTCTGATACCTGTCGAATATTTGATGGTCGGTATAGATACACAACTCTAGTGCATGATCGATGTACCCTTCCGATAAGGCCGAGTTAATAGGAGTAAACTTTACGTTGGGGCTAATGTTTTGTAGAATATTCTCAAGCCTTATGTGCTGCGTAGGGTTCTCGGCCAGTATTAAGGTTGTATATCCCTTCTCAGTATTCTCCGTGATATGCTGTGTGATCAACTCAAAATTCTTATGAAACGCTGGCTGGGGAGATGTCTCGAAATCAATTGAAATCTGAGGGTTCAATTGGGGCTTAATGCCAAACTCAACAATGGCGTAAGGTTGTATGCTTTCGAGAAATGCTTCACCTGAAGCAAAATCGTGTTCATTTTCAGCAGCCTTGAATGTGCTATACATCTGACTAACTATCACCTCCGGGTCACGAATCCAAACTATTGCATTTTGAGGAAGAAGTTCCGTTATAATTTGCCTTGCAGAATCATCATTCTTTACCTGTAAATTTGGAATAATAGTTACAGTATTGAACTTGCTACTAGATAGTTGACTATCAACTTCGAATGTTCGAATGGATTCAACCTCATCACCAAAAAAGTCAATTCGATAGGGTAATGCCGAAGAGAATGAGAACACATCAACTATGCCTCCCCTAACCGAGAACTGGCCGGGCTCATAAACAAAATCGGTCCGTTCAAACCTAATGCTAATTAAAAAATCAACTAGGAACTCCTGCGAAATGCTCTCACCAACTGCTATGGAAATTGTATTCTTCCCAAAATGGTCAATCGTAACAACCTTCTCAGCCAACGCTTCGGGATAGGTAACAATAATCGCCCATTCGGAGCTATCAGCGATTAGCGACAACAACGCTTTTTGCGTATCAGTTCGTTGAATCAGCGCATCGGGTAATATTTGCTCAAACTGAACGGCCCTTTTATACGACGATGGAAAAAAGTGGATATTACTGGTTGATAGAACACTTGATAAATCGGAGAAAAAATAGGCAGCCTCCTCTTTATCGTTTAGTACAATCATGCTTACCCTTTGCAACGTTTGGCTTATTGCCGCATTTACCATTGCAACTGATGAACCAGCAAATCCTTTAAGCCTAAGCCTAGATAGGGGCTGGGATTCCAACTCGTTTATCGCCAAACGAACTGACTGATGCGTTTTATACTTTTGAAGCAGTTCGGAAATTAGGAAATCGCTTTGCATTAAGGGTTTAATCTATGGAATGCAAAGGTAAAACGAAATAGATATTGAGCAAACTACGTATTGATAAAAAAAGTTAATAAAGCCAGAATGATAAACAAAGAGTAAAAACTAACTTCTAAGCATTTTAAAATAGATTTTTACCTTTGTGGCAAATTACGCAATGCACTTCATATTAAAATACAATGGAAACACCTATAAAGCATATTGATATTGAATCGGTTATAGCAAGCAAAAGTCAAAGACTTGCGAAACTACTGCCTAATTTTATCATCAGATATCTTAAAAAGATTCTTCACGAAGACGAACTAAACAAGTTCCTGAATGACCATGGACATAAGCATAACGTAGAATTTATTGAGGGAGCTCTCTCGTATCTTGATATTTCGTATACCATTGAAGGTCTTGAAAAGTTGAACAAAGACGAAAGGTATGTCTTCGCCTCAAACCATCCGCTTGGCGGGCTTGACGGGATAATACTAATACATGCTTTAAGCAAAATGTTTAGTGCCGTTAAAGTGCCGTCAAATGACTTATTAATGAACGTTCCACAGCTACAAGACTGCTTTATCCCTGTAAATAAGCACGGGAGTCAATCCAAAGAGAATGCCCGAATTACAGAGGAAACATATGCTTCTAACATGCAGGTGTTCAGCTTTCCCGCTGGCCTTTGCTCGCGGAAACAAAAAGGGAGAATTGAGGATTTAGAATGGAAAAAGAGTTTTATTGTAAAAGCAAAAAAACATAACAGGCCTGTTGTCCCCGTTTTTTTTAGTGGTAGGAACTCAAACTTCTTCTACAACCTTGCCCGCCTCAGAGCTTTTTTTAGAATAAAAATGAACATTGAAATGCTCTATCTTGTTAATGAGATGTTTAAGCAACGAGGACAAAGACCTCACGTAATTATTGGAGAACCAATCCCTTGTACCACATTCGACTCTACAAAAACACCCATGCAATGGGCCGCCTGGATAAAAAACAAAGTTTACCAATTAAACAAAAAATAGTCATAGTGAACATTCACAGCAATTATGTACTATTTTTGTAAAAATTTTTAAAATGGAGCAAATCATTGAACCTGTTGAGAAAGATTTGATTGAGAAAGAACTCACCTCAGATAAATTTGTTAGAGAGACCAACAATGGGGGTAATCTACTCTATATAATTACTGCACATGACTCGCCAAATATCATGAAGGAGATTGGTCGTCTTCGCGAGTTAAGCTTCAGAAGTGCAGGTGGAGGAACAGGTGAAAGTGTTGACATTGATAAGTACGATACCTCTGAAAACCCATACAAACAATTGATTGTATGGGACCCAAAGGATAAAGAAATTCTTGGGGGGTACAGATATCATTGTGTTGGAACGGGTGAAGAAATGCACCTCTCAACAACAACGCTTTTCAATTTCTCTGATAAGTTTAAGAAGGATTATTTGCCAAATATGATAGAGCTTGGACGTTCATTCGTTCAGCCCAGATATCAATCGGCCCAACGCCGTGCAAAGGGACTTTATGCGCTCGATAATCTTTGGGACGGATTGGGCGCCTTGGTGGTTTTGAATCCTGACATAAAGTATTTCTTCGGTAAGGTTACCATGTATAAACAGTACAACCTAAAAGCCCGAGATATCTTACTTTACTTTATGGAGAAATATTTCACCGATACTGAGAATTTAGTTGTTCCTATAACTCCAATGGAGATTGAAATTGACAGGGAGGAAATGTCGTCTATTTTTATTGGATCAGATTATAAGGAGGATTATAAAATTCTCTCTAAAGAGATTCGGAACCTCGGCGAGCATATCCCTCCGCTTATAAATTCCTACATGAACATTAGCCCATCCATGAAAGTTTTTGGCACTGTAACTAACCCTTACTTTGGAAATGTGGAGGAAACTGGCATAATGATTACCGTTTCAGATATATACCAAAATAAATTTGAGCGACATATCCTTTCGTTTATTAAACGAAAGATGATTCGGAAGAGGCCAAGAAACGAAAAGCCATCTCTGTAAAGATGGCTCTTTCTGGTTTTATTTATGCCTACTCATCATCAAATTCCTTGTTAAAAGTTTTCCTGAAATTATCCATATCCACATCAATACGTTGATAGTTCTCACACTGTGATGCCTCCTTTTTGTTATAATCCTGTAACTGTTTTAGGTAATTAAGCAAAGTAACGGAACGAAGAATTCCCGAGTTTCGAGCAGTCTCAACTGTATTAGCATACTGCTGAAGATAATCGCATGCTTTTGAAAAGTTGGCCGACTTGTAGAAGTAGATATCAACTAGTTTAATTAGCGACTCAAGCCTCATCTCAAGATGTTTTCTCGAGTCAATTGATGCAGGAATTGTACTTACTACAATGTCAAATTTCTGAGCGGCTTCGGTATAGCTGGCCTTTCTGTAATCGCGTAATGCGGCATTATAACTTAACTCGGCGGCTTTAAGGGCTCTTCTATCCTGTGAGAGGAGGTATGTTGGCACAAGGAACGTACACAGCATAAGGATTAATGCAAACTGCTTCATGGCTTTAATGGTTTAGGTTTGTAATCAAAATTAGGAATATCTATTGACAAACTCAATGCCAAAATTGATTTTAAACTAGTACGCTCTTTGGTTGCGCCCTTCAATAAAGTTGATAAATGAGTTGTTTACTACCTTATTACCACCTGCGGTTGGATAGTTGCCCGTAAAGTACCAATCACCTTTATCATTTGGACAAGCATCATGGAGGTTCTCTATTGTTTGGTAAACAATTTTTACCTGTGCATTCATGCCTTTAGGTGTAAGCATTTGGGCTATCTTATCAGAAATTTGATTGGGAGAAAAAGGACGGTAAATATCCTTTACATAGTTCACAATCTCCTCTTTTGGCAAATTCTGTTGAGCTTTACACTGATTGTACACATTGTTTATAACGCTCTCCTGTCCTGTTTCCTTGAGCAACTCAATGGTTGCGCGGAAGGCTACAAAATCGCTAAGCTTTGCCATGTCTATTCCGTAGCAATCGGGGTACCGAATCTGTGGCGACGACGACACAACAACAACCATTTTAGGTCCCAGCCTATCGAGAATCCGAAGGATGCTCTCCCTTAGCGTTGTCCCTCTAACAATTGAATCGTCAATAACCACTAGGTTATCCACACCTTCGCGTAAAGTTCCATAGGTTACATCGTAAACATGGCCTACCAAATCATCGCGACCAGAATCTTGGCTAATAAACGTTCTTAATTTTACATCCTTTACAGCTATCTTCTCAACCCTAGGGCGTGAGGCAATGATTCTTTCAATGTCCGTTTCGGATAGACTGCCATTACCCTCCTTTATTAACCTTGATTTCTCCTTGAGCATGTACTCTTCAACCCCTTTTACCATTCCATAAAAAGCAGTTTCGGCTGTGTTAGGAATGAATGAAAAAACAGAGTTCTCCAAATCATTATCAATATTCTCAAGAATAACAGGCGTTAACAGTTCGCCCAGTTTAATGCGCTCACGGTATATATCCCTATCTGTGCCCCGCGAAAAATAGATACGCTCAAAGGAGCACGATCGGCGCTGTTGTGGCACCCTAATCTCATCCATAGTAACCTCACCCGAGCGTTTTACAATAAGGGCATAGCCAGGCTTAACCTCATGAACATCGGAGGTTGGAGTGTTCATAACAGTCTGAATTACTGGCCGCTCCGATGCCACCACAACAATTTCGTCGTTTGCATAGTAAAATGCAGGGCGAATGCCCCAAGGATCGCGGCAAACAAATGCATCTCCATGGCCTAGCATGCCCACAAGGGCATACCCCCCATCAAAGTCTCTAGTGGCCTCTTGCAACACTTTCTTAACACTTATACTTTTGGCTATTAGCTCACTAATCTCCATATTGGAGTATCCTTCGTTTTTGTACTGCCTAAAGAGCTGCTGGTTTTCCTCATCTAAAAAATGCCCTAGTTTTTCAATTACGGTTACGGTATCAGAATAGTCTTTAGGATGCTGACCCAAATCGATAAGCTTTTGGAAAAGTTCATCAACGTTAGTCATATTAAAATTTCCTGCAAGCGCAAGTGTACGCGACTTCCAATTGTTCTCACGAAGAACGGGATGCACATAATCTATTGAGTTATTGCCAAATGTGCCATATCGCAGGTGCCCCATGTACAAATCTGCTGCAAAAGGGATATTCTCCTTTGCCCACAGGGGATCCTTGAGCAAGTCGGGTTTGTCAGACCACTTATTTAGCCCTTGGTGAATTGAGTCGAAAACATCGAGTATTGAAGAGGAAGAGTTGCTCCTAACCCTATCGATATAGCGATATCCGGGTTTTAAGTCGAGTTTAATACTTGCTACGCCAGCACCATCCTGTCCACGATTGTGCTGTTTTTCCATTAGCAGGTATAGTTTGTTTAAACCATAAGCCCACGTTCCGTACTTCGACTGGTAATACTCCAACGGTTTTAACAATCGGATAAGGGCAATCCCGCACTCGTGCTTAATTAATTCGGACATATTTTTTCTATGTAAAAGGGTGTTGTGGCAATAAAAAAAGTTAGGCAGCCTTGGTGTGCTGCCTTAAAAAACTTGCTTAAATAGATATAATTGTGGGCAATTCTCCTGTTACTCTTGCAGAGTTTGTTCTGGGAGGATTGCTTTAAGCTTCTCATAGCGATTCCAATTACCTAATCATTCTAATGATGGAAAGTTTATCCACTCACCAATAATAAATGCTTTGGGATATTTTCGTGATAACTGTTTAAGTTGCTTGAGCGCTTCATCGCGTGTACGGAAATCGCCCACAGAAACCTTATAGTATGGACTTTGAAAAGTTCGATAAACAGTTATACCTGGATACTCCTCCATGAATGTATTCATTACCTCTGATGATTTGTCGCGAGATTGCTGACCCAAATCGAAATAGATCCTAATCCTAAAACCCTGCATACCCGGTCTTGAGGCATTCTGAATGTAGTAGGTATTAAGTAGGTTAGCAATATCAGAGTCTTGATTAATCTTAACACTCCCCATTCCAGGATAAAACTTTTCAAGTTCCCCGATAATCCCTATAGGCTTTTGTGCATAAGCACTATGCGAAAGTGATGCGCAGAGCAACAGTGTTGCTGCGTAACGAAGTACTTTAAAGTGGGTCAATAGCATGGCGTTTTGCTTAGGCTGCAAAGTTATAAAAAGTTTTATTAATGCATTTGTATCGAACAAATAAGATTGGACTCAAAGTGATGCAGCAATTTTCCGAAAAGGTTGTCTAGCAACCTTAATGGTTTTTCGAACAGGAAACGATTTGGCTTTAATAATACCCTCTACTTCAATCCTTTCAAGTAAAGTTTCAATACTTCCCGATGAGACAAGTTTAAAGGCATCGGCAACTGTTCGAAGTTTAATTTCAACAGGAACAGTGTATGTTTCCCTAGAACAAGGGATAAGTTTAATTGATTCTGAAATGCGAAAATCGCCTAGTTCCCTACCGCTTAGCCATGCTTTAAACTCGATATTGGTAACTGCAATTTTTCGGGTATTAGGATTATCAATCTCAACATCGAGGTTTAGTAAAACTACATTTTGCTGCAAACCCCGAAACTGAACACGGCTGACCCCTTTCACAGAAATATCGTTGTACCGCCCGCAACTCGTAACAACCAAAACCATTAGCAAAAACCCTATCCCCTGAAATAAACTCTTAACTATTCTCATTCAAATTATTTTTCTTTTCTCTCAAATTAAGCAACAACAACAACAACAACAACAACAACAACAACAACAATGCTGTATGCAATTGATTCGCATTAAACTCTGGAACTAATCAGCCTCCTCAAGAGCTTTTAGAAGTTCATCTGTCATCTCTATATTATGGTAAACGCTTTGCACATCATCGTTGTCTTCAAACTCATCAATTAATCTAAGAACTTTAAGAGCAGCCTGTGGCTCTAACGTTTTATAATCATTGGGGATTCGCTGTAAACTGGCATTCTCAACCTCAATTCCCAACTCATCAAGTTTTTTCTGCATTGTCCCAAATTCGGTCATGGGGCAAGTCACCTCAAACGTCTCCTCGTTCTCCTCAATCTCCTCGGCACCAGCATCTATAAGTTCAAGTTCTAACTCGTCAAGTTCTATACTAACCTTATCCTTTAATATGCTAAAAACTCCCTTGCGATCGAACAGAAAGCTAAGCGAGCCATTAGTGCCCATGCTCCCGCCACGCTTTGTGAAAACTGAGCGAATAGCGCTTACGGTTCGATTGTTATTGTCGGTAAGACATTCAACAAATATTGGAACACCCTCGGGTCCATAGCCTTCAAAGGTCATCTCTTGTAAATTAGCTCCATCTTTTTCAGCTTTGGTTATGGCTCTCTGAATATTATCCTTTGGCATATTAACGCCTTTGGCGTTATTAATAGCAACACGCAATCTAGAGTTTCCCTCTGGATCGGAACCAGCCTCTTTCACTGCAACCATAATCTCTTTGGTAATCCTACTAAACATTTTTGAGCGTTTAGCATCCAATGCTCCTTTCTTTCGCTTAATAGTTGACCATTTACTGTGTCCTGACATAGCAATAGGGTTTACTGTTTTAAGTAAGGTTATTTGAGTAAGAACTGTAAAATTAGTTAGAAAATTGTTTATTCCAATAGATATTGCAATGCCCTGTCATGTTAATACTAGAAAAAACCTATGGTTGAATGCTTTACATACACCACAAGATTTATACTGCACCCTAACTACTTTGGCTAAAGAATCAATGGCAAGAGAATGATTATCATTATACATCCAAAGAAAAAAGAGACGATAAAGATTGAAATAAATTTCAATTACCTTTACAAAAATTTATAATCAAATGAGTAAGCTTTTGAACACAAATATCTATACAAACCTTGGCAAGCGAGAAGACTCAGAAGGGTTGGTTTATATTGAAACGTATGGCTGCCAAATGAATATAAACGATAGCGAAGTAGTTGCTTCCATTCTCCAAGCAAATGGCTACGATATTACCAACAGTATTGATGATGCAGATGTAATCCTTGTTAACACATGTTCCATTCGCGAGAATGCCGAGAATAGGATTTGGGGTAGGCTCGATATTTTTAGACTACAAAAAAAGAAAAACCCATCAATCCTAATTGGCGTAATTGGCTGCATGGCCGAAAGGCTTAAAGAAAAACTTTTAGAGGACGAAAAACTTGTTGATATTGTGGTAGGCCCCGATGCTTACCGTGACCTGCCCGTCTTACTAAGGGCAGCTGGCGAAGGTCAGAAAGGCATAAACGTTTTGCTATCAAGAGAAGAAACCTATTCTGACATTAGTCCTGTTCGACTTGATAAGAATGGGGTTTCAGCCTTCGTTTCCATTATGCGCGGATGCAACAACATGTGTACATACTGTGTGGTTCCGTATGTTAGAGGCGCAGAACGTAGCCGAAATCCAGAAACCATAATACGAGAGGTACATGAACTGATTGAGGGTGGATATCGAGAGGTAACGCTGATAGGTCAAAATGTTGATAGCTACAACTGGATTAACGGCACTGGCGAACGTACAAGTTTTGCCGAACTATTAGAGTTGGTTGCAATGGTTGACACCAAATTGAGGGTTCGCTTCTCAACATCGCACCCAAAGGATTTATCGGATGAAGTGCTATACACTATGGCCATGTACGAGAATATTTGTAGTCACATCCACCTTCCTGTCCAATCAGGCTCAACCAGAATACTTGAGTTAATGAACCGTGGATACACTAGAGAGTACTACATGAACAGAGTTGAATCCATAAGAAGAATTCTACCCAACGCATCAATTTCAACCGATATTATTACAGGTTTCTGCACCGAAACGGAGATTGATCACGATCTAACACTATCGCTTATGCAATGGGTTGGATACGATTTTGCCTACATGTTTAAGTACTCTGAGCGCCCTAACACCAAAGCAGCCCGTAAGCTAAAAGATGATGTTGAAGAAGAGATAAAAACACGCAGATTAACAGAAATTATTGAACTTCAGGGTAAGCTATCCGAGGTAAGCAAAAATGCAGATATTGGTAGAAGCTTTGAGGTATTGGTAGAAGGTGTATCAAAAAAGTCTAAAGAGCAACTCTATGGCAGAACATCCCAAAACAAAGTTGTTGTATTCCCAAAACAAGATGCCAAAATAGGCGATTATATCTATGTTGAAGTTAAGGCCTCAACGACTGCTACCCTAATAGGAAATATTGTTAGTGAACACAAAAAAACATCGCATTAACAAATGCAAAAAAGGTCTCAATTGAGACCTTTTTTCTTTTGAACAGAAAAAATCTATTTAAAATCCTTTAAAAGGTTTCCTTTGTCGTCGTACCACTCTTTTAGTCCGTACATTTTCTCCCTAGATCCTTCCAGTTTTTTTGCAATAAGTTTTTTCTCAGTTGTTACTAATTTTGATAATGCCACAGAAACTGCCTGCTTAAGTCTAGGTACATCTGCTTCTTTAGCCTTAAATGCAACAACAGCCTCATTGGTTAAATCAGATGATTTAACTGGTTTTTTAATCTTTGCTATTGTGTCAAGCACAAAATCATTCCACTGTATCTTACTTTTTCCACTTCCTCTTTTAATGGGTTTTCTTTTTTTTCTTGTAACCGCAGGCTTCGCTTGTTCTAGTTTTGGCTTTGGGGAGATCTTTTTAGCTGATTTTTTTACTGGTGAAACTACAGGCTTAGCTATTGTTTTTTTTATCTCCTCAATTACAGGAACTGCGGGGGCTTCAAAGTTGGCATCAATTTTTTCTAAAACTGCCGAAAGGTGCTCTATCCTTTTAATGGCCTTGTTTAATTCGTCTTGGTATATATCTCTTAAATTTTGAACTTCAGATTTGGTGAACGATATCTTTTTCATTTTTACTGTTTTTTAATTAAAGAAAAAATCAATTATTACAAAATTAACTATTTAATTGTTAATGATCAATCATTTACATCTTTTTTTAAAAAAAATAAACACCTATTCCTCTTTTTTAAAGAATATTTAAAAAACAAAAAATAAAATAGGGAAAAGCAGATTCCTCAAAAAAAAACAGCATAATGCATTGAATTTCAATAATTGTTTGTATTTTTGCAGTGTTCAACCATAAAAAACCAATTTATTATGAAAAAATTATCGTTATTATTCGTTTTTGCAGCAATGTTTGCATTTGTATCTTGTGGTCCAGCTGCTGACAAAAAAGCAGAAGATGTTCAAAATGAGGTGATTGAAAACCTTGAGACTGAAATTGACACTCTTCAACAAGATGTTGAAGAAGGCGTTGAAGCCATTGAAGAAAAGATTGAGGAAGAAGTTAAGTAGTATATCCTTCTTAAAAAAACAAGAAAGGGCTTGACAATGTCAAGCCCTTTCTTGTTTTTGCTATTATGTAAGGAGACTACTCTTTAGGTTTAACCATAACACCAAGTTCATTAAGCTGAATTTGGCTTAGTATTGAAGGAGTATTAATCATTACATCTCTCCCTGCATTATTTTTTGGAAAAGCAATATAGTCCCTAATCGAATCGGAACCACCAATAATAGCACAAAGCCTATCAAACCCAAAAGCCACTCCTCCATGGGGAGGTGCTCCATATTTGAATGCGTTTAGCAAGAAACCAAACTGATCCTCGGCTTCTGCCTCAGTAAACCCAAGCACTTTAAACATCTGATGCTGTAATTTCCTATCAAAGATTCGGATTGAACCACCACCAATTTCTACTCCATTTATAACTAAATCATAGGCATTTGCCCTAATGGCAGCAGGATCAGAGTCAAATAGATGGATATCTGTGCTTATAGGTGATGTAAACGGGTGGTGTTTAGCATAGAATCTAGATGATTCTTCGTCCCACTCGAGCAAAGGAAAGTCTACAACCCATAAGGGTGCAAATTTGCATCTGTCCCTAAGGTTCAATCTGTCAGCCATTTCAAGCCTTAGTGTTCCTAATACCTCTGGGGTCTTTGCATTGCTGCCAGCCATGATCAACATCAAATCACCTTTTTTGGCGTTCATATATTCGGCCCATGCCAACAGTTCGTCACTTGAATAAAATTTATCAACCGATGATTTTACATCGCCATTAGCATCTATTTTTACCCAAATCAAACCTTTCCCTCCAACCTGAGGCCTTTGTATAAAATTTGTCAGATCGTCGAGCTGCTTACGCGTGTATTCGGCACAACCTTCTGCAACTATTCCCCCTATATAATCAGCATTATCAAAAACTCCAAAACCCTTCCCTTTTGCAATCGAGGTTAAGTCTCTAATACACATTTCAAACCTAACATCAGGTTTATCTGATCCGTAGATAGCCATCGCATCGCTATAGGTCATTCTTTGGAATGGTTGCTTAAAATCAACACCTGCCACCTCACTAAATAGGCTGGTGATCATTCCCTCAAAAGTCTCCAAAATATCATCTTGCTCTACAAACGACATCTCACAGTCAATCTGCGTAAACTCTGGTTGCCTGTCCGCCCGTAAATCCTCATCTCGAAAGCATTTTACAATCTGAAAATACTTATCCATTCCCGCAACCATAAGCAATTGCTTAAAAGTTTGAGGTGATTGGGGGAGTGCATAGAACTCTCCAGTATGCATCCTAGAGGGCACAACAAAATCGCGAGCTCCCTCAGGGGTCGATTTAATTAGAAAAGGTGTTTCAACCTCAATAAAATTTTGTGAATCGAGATACCTACGAACAGCTTGTGCAACCTTATGCCTTAGCAAAAGTGCGTTTTTAACGGGATTTCGCCTAATATCGAGATATCTGTATTTCATCCTTAGCTCATCACCACCATCTGTTTCATCCTCAATAGTAAATGGGGGTAACTCCGATGGATTGAGTACTTTTATATGTTGAATCTGTACTTCAATGTCTCCTGTTGAAATTTTCGGATTTTTATTTGTACGCTCTAAAACAAGTCCTTTGCATTTAATAACGTATTCTCTTCCCAACGAGCCAATAACCTCAGTTACCTTTTCATCAACCCCTTCATCGGCTACAAGTTGAGTAATTCCGTACCTGTCCCTTAAATCGATAAAGGTCATTCCGCCAAGGTTTCGGATACGCTGTACCCATCCGCTAAGTGTAACGCTTTGTCCTATATTTCCTGAGCGAAGTTCTCCGCAATTGTTGCTTCTATACATAGTCTGAAAAAAATTTGTAGTTTGCGAAGGTAAAAAGAAATAGTTTTGTTAGCAATTCGTGGCATTTTTTTTGCAAAGAGAAATTCTGTTTATGGAAAATCACATAAGATATATGGAGGAAGCCCTAAAAGAGGCTAAATATGCTTTCGACAAGGGAGAGGTTCCAATTGGTGCTGTAGTTGTTTGCTCTAATCAAATTATTGCCCGTGCACACAATTTAACCGAAACTTTGAACGATCCTACAGCCCATGCAGAAATGCAGGCAATAACCGCTGCCACCTCATATCTTGGCGGAAAATACCTAAATCAATGCACACTTTATGTAACCCTTGAGCCTTGTTGCATGTGCGCTGGGGCTCTTTTTTGGAGTCAACTTGGCGGGCTTGTTTACGGAGCAAGTGACCCTAAAAGAGGATACTATAATTTGTCAGAAAAATTGCTTCACCCAAAAACAAAGGTCATAACTGACGTACTCAGTCAAAAATCTGAAGAGTTAATCAATAAATTCTTCAAACAAAAAAGGTGAACAAGCTTATTGAAAACTTGATGAAATCAAAACAATTTAAACTTATTTTAAATTATTGATATATTTGCATACTAAAATTTTATCTTCCTATTTTGTGCTTTAATAAAACGAAACAACTAAATAAACATTTACAATATGAAAACGAACAAAGTAAAATTTCTGATTCTTGCAATAACGCTTGTATTATCATTGCCTTTCATCTCAGCTGCTCAAACCGTAAAAGAAGCTGTTGAGGCATATAATTCAGGGGCTTCTATGCTGAAAGAGAATCCAGCAGGTGCACTTGAAAAGTTATATCAAGCGCTTGAAATTAGCGAAGAGTTAGATTATGATGGACAAGAGACTAAACTCCTTGCACAAAGCTTAATACCAAAGGCTCACCAGCAATTAGCAATGAATTTTTATAGGGATAAAAATCTGCCTGAAACCCTTGATCAGCTAGAAAAGGCACGTAAAACAGCTAAAGAATATGGTGATAATGGTACTCTGGCTAGAGTTGATAAGATAATTCCTCAACTCTACAATCAAATGGGAAACTCAGAGTATAGGGATGAGAAATTCGAAAAAGCAATTGAATTTTACCTAAAGTCTATTGAGATTAAAGCAGATTACCCCGACCCATACTTAGGAATTGCACTGTCCTACGAAAAACAAGAGAACTTTGATTCTATGCTTGAATACCTAAAGAAAACTATTGAAGTTGCAAACTCCGTTAACGATATAAATAAAGCCGATGATGCACAGAAAAAGGCTAAAGCATACCTTTTGAAAAATGGCGATTCTGCTCAAAAAGATAAAAAGTACGACGAAGCCATTGAGTTTTTTACCAAAGTACTAGAATTCGATAAAGTTGATGGCACAATTTACTTCTTACTTGCGGTGAACTATAGTGAAACTAAGAACTGGGATAAAGTGGTTGATAATAGCAAGTTAGCCCTTGAATATGCCAATGGAACACTCGATAAAGCTGGTATCTACTACCAAATGGGTACTGCATATCAAAAATTAGGAAAAAACACTGAAGCATGCGAAGCATATAGCAATGCCTCAGGGTCATACAGCGCTGCTGCAGAGTACCAAATGAAAGAAGTTCTTAAATGTAACTAGGAGAATAATTATATGTTTTACAAGAAAGGCGGGCAATGCTCGCCTTTTTTATTCGTATTTTTATCCGACAATTCATAAATATGATTTGCAAAAAAGTAGAACTTCTAAGTCCGGTCAAAAACCTTGAAGTAGGCATAGCCGCTATAAACCATGGTGCCGATGCGGTATACATTGGCTTTAAGCAATTTGGTGCTAGAGCTGCGGCAGGAAATTCGCTTGTTGATATTGAAAGACTTGTAAAGTACGCGCATCTATTCAATGCAAAAGTTTACGTAACCCTAAACACTATTCTTTACGATAATGAACTTGACGAAGTACAAGCGCTAATCAATACGCTATACCTTATAGGGGTTGACGCTATTATTATTCAGGATATGGGGATTCTTGAAATGGACCTCCCCCCTATTGCTCTGCATGCAAGCACCCAAGCACATAACAAAAGCATTGAAAAGATCAAATTTCTTGAACAAGTAGGCATAAGCAGAGTTGTTTTAGCCCGCGAACTATCAATAGCCGATATTGAGCAGATAAGCGCAAAGAGCAATATCGAACTCGAAGTTTTTATTCATGGTGCTCTTTGCGTATCGTATAGCGGACAATGTTACCTAAGCCATGCTATTACGGGGCGAAGTGCAAACAGAGGTGAGTGTGCACAGCCCTGCAGGTCAACCTATGATTTGGTTGATGAGCATGGAAATATCATTGCTAAAAACAAGCACCTGATTTCGTTAAAAGATTTAAACCAAAGCCAAAATATACCTGCACTACTAGAAGCCGGGGTTACCTCGCTAAAAATTGAAGGAAGACTTAAGGATATTGATTACGTTAAGAATATTACTGCCCACTACCGAAAAATCATTGATTCGGTATTGGCCACAGATAAGAACTATAAAAATGCATCATCGGGAAAAGTGTCCCTTTCATTTATGCCAGACCCTGAGAGAACCTTTAACCGAGGATATTCAACCTACTTTGCCAATAATAGAGGTAAAGGCTTAGCTTCGCTTAACACCCAAAAATCTATTGGGAAAAAATTGGGCAAGGTTACCTCTTCTGCAGAGGGCTGGTTTGAGATAGATGGGAACGAGGTTATAAGCAACAACGATGGCTTATGCTACTTCTCAAATGACGAAAACTTAATCGGAGTAAAAGTTAACAATGTAGTTGGTAAGAGAATACAACTTAATGGGAAAGAGGCTATCAGCATAGGAACTACTATTTTCAGAAACTACGACCATCGATTTAAGCAGGCACTTGAAAATACAAATACTGCGCAAAGAAGAATTGAATGCAGAGTTAATGTTAATATTGATCAACACAATATAGCAATTACCCTAACCGATGAGGATGGAACGGAATCAACTATCCAAAGGGAAAATGAATTTGAGCCTGCAAAAAATGCAGGGGCTGCTATGGAATCCATCAGAAAACAAATGGCAAAGTCCTCAAATAGCCCATTCAATATTGCTGAAATACGAATATCTTGTGACGAAAATAAAATTCCATATATACCCATATCGGCAATAAATGCATGGCGACGTGATATACTTACAACGCATGGCGAAACAAGGTTAAATATTTACTCAAGATACGAAAGGAAAATATCTCCAAATAGCATAGCATACCCCGAAGGGGAAGTAAACTTTTTGACAAACGTTTCAAACAATCTTGCGAAAAAGTTTTACGAGAGGCACAATGCAAAAGTAACCCAACTGGCTTTTGAGCTCTTGCCAGACACCTCTGGTTTCGAAGTAATGAGAACAAAATACTGCATAGCCTTTGAGCTAGGCATGTGCCAAAAAGGAAAATTAAACAAGACCCTTTTCTTAAAGAATAACAACCAACAATACCCTATAGCCCTTGATTGCTCTTCATGTGAGATGCGAATCATGTATCCAAACAAATAATTTTTGATGGAATTTTGTCTTCTCTTTTCCTTTAGATCTATTTTTTTTGTATTTTTATATCGATTTGCAAATAAAATAAGATAAAGCTATGGATATTTTATCGATAAAAGGGACAAGCCAATACCCAGAGGTTTTGCTTGATATGAAGAAAGGAAAGTTAGAGTTCTCCGGAAATTCACTGCCTGAAGATGCTAAGGGTTTCTTTGAACCCATTATCGAATGGATAGATTACTACCTGCAATCACCCTACGAAAAAACGACGATTTCCTTTAAGATGATTTACTACAATACCCCAAGCTCAAGAATTATTTTTCAGCTCCTAAAAAAGTTTGAAAAGGTTCAAAAAGAAGGATTGACCAAGGTTCTTGTTGAGTGGCATTACCCCGACGACGATATTGACATGAAGGAAGCGGGTGGCGATTTTTCCGAAAACATAAAGATCCCATTTGAGTTTAAACCCTACAAAGAATAATAAAAAAAGTTGGCCGAGGCCAACTTTTTTTATAGGTAGTGTTTTTCTTACCAGTTAGTTGTATAGTTGTGGTTATAGATTCTATAGGTCTTAATCTCACCTGTTTTATCGGACTTAAAATGGATATACCCCGAAAGCATTGAAATTCGCTTGCCTTGCGTTGAAGTAGCGTCAACATTTATAGGATCGTTAATCATAAGTTTGAGCGCATGATTTCCTTTCCCTTTAAAGTTTTCACCAATATTATCAACAATTATAGGTGTTTGGCCTGGGAACTCTAAAACAATCTTGTTCACTGTAAACGATGCTTCATACTTTGAAACAAGAACAAGGTCGAGTGTTGAACCATCAACAACTCCTTCAGAAGTGGAAAGAGCTTTAAAGTGAAAAGGTTCGTTTACAAAAATGGCTGCCTTATCGGCGGTAATATCAAAATAGAATGGTTTCCGAACAGTATTGTTGCCAAACCTGTAGGTTACCATTATGCTGTTTTCAGGATCCTCAAAACAGTTAAAGTAATCGTAATTAACGATTGTAAAGTCCTTATTATTAATCGTGCCGGTTATTCTAGCACACTCGGATTTAACCTGAGGCTTGCGAGTTGACTCAATGTACCTATTTCCCAAACGAAGAGCATACTTAAGCATGCCCAAATCGCTCTCGAGCTCAACCAGCTCAATTCCATCGTATAAACTATTATAGCGGGTTATGCCAAGAATTGCTTTGTCTTTTCTTCCATCCATAAAATATTCGGAAAGAACTTTGAGCTCGCCAATGCTCCGCTCAATATCCTCAACACTGGCAACATTATCAACAGAGTTAAGCAATACGTCGAGTTGTTCGCTAAGCTCTTTATCTCGCTTCTTAAATTCATCTACCAGTTTCCACATCTCTATGTATGGAAAAGGGTATTTAATATGGTAATTGTAGAGTATAGATCGATCTGCTTTCTTTTCGGTTTTCTCCCAATAAAATTCCTCAACTTTTGAAAGAGAAACTCCCTGGAGAAATGGGACAGGTCCAGAGGTAGTTTTAGTAGTTGTAGCGAAATTTTCAAGGTATGTAGAGATGTTATTTATGGTGCTCTCCTGCATCTTCATCTCCGATGATGTTTTTACATTCTCCGCTACCGAGCTTACAATGCGTTCCTTAACCATGTTAAGCGCATTTTGCTGTGCATCCTGTATATTGGCAGCTGAGCCAACCACAATAATGTAATCTTTTTCAAGTCCATTGACCCAGCTAGGAATCCGTCTGGCACTGCTCTCAATTACTTTTACCTGAGCAAAGCAAGCCGTCAAGGGAAGAAATATTAAAGAGAAAAGTAAAATTCGCTTCATCATAATTTAGTGTTTGATAATTGAGTATCCTAAGAACCACAGCTGCAAAAAAAGCAGACTATATGCTGAGTCGAAGGGTTAAAAGGCAAGGAGTAAAAGAAACCAGCAACCCAAAGGATTGCTGATTTCAATAAAACTAAAATTATGGGCGTTCAGCTTCAAGTTTAGCCATCTCCTCGTTGAAGATGTTCTCGAACTTCATCTTATCATAGTCAAGTTTAAGCTTATCGTTTTTGCTAATACGATCAGAAATATTATTAAGCATCTCATCCTTAGCAACCTCAACAGCTACAAATACATGATACAATCCCTCTTTATTCCGCAAAGTTTTGTTGCAAGCCGTTGAAACGTTGTTCAAGGTTTGGTTAACAACAGAACGGGTCATATCCTCAAACTTCTCAACAAATTCACTTGCCTCACCAACTGTAATGTCCTGAGTATAGCGATCAGTTACAGTTTTAATTGTACGGTTAACACCTGCTGCAAGCATTGCATTTGCATCTAGACTAGCCTTACGCTTAGCAGTGCTAAGGTTAGTACTTTGAGCATTTCCTGTACCACGGAAATGGGTTTTGTCTGAATGAAAATCCTCATCGCTACAAGGGGTAACTACCTCTTTGCCAAATTGATCACTTACAGCGGCTTTTTTTGAGCCACCACAGCTAGCTAAGGATACTGCGCCTACAAAAGCTGCTACTAAAAACAGGGTTTTGGTTAGTTCTAACTTTTTCATAATTGTTCAAATTTAGGTTAATAAAAATGTTTAGTGTTTAGTTGATAATTTAGTTCTTCCTTATATTTAATTTTTGTAAAGCCATTTCCAGTCAAATTCTTTAGCAGCTCCATAGTGTGCCCATTGCATTGCCACATCTCTTCCTGCCTGAATCTTCATTTTCTGAATATCGATGCTATCGTCGTAACTCTTCATTTTAAACGACCAGGAACTTGCTCCCTCCAGCTCAACTGCAGCGGTAATTTGGGCTATAAGCTGCTCGGCCTGTGGGTAACACTCCATATCGGGAGTAATTTTCCCTAAATTCTCCTCAACCTTATACAGATCCTTGCCTGCCCAAGAGGCTTTAGCAGCCGAAAGGTACTCGTTACATTTCTGATTTGCATACTCCTGATAAATGTCTATTGAAATTGCCATGCATTTATCATAGCACTCGCGGCTAATATCGGGCACTGACATTAATGTATAAATTGCCTCCTCATAATTCTTTTGGCCAGCTAACGCTTTAGATCTTGAGATAATAACATCGCACTGGGAGTTGTAATATTCAATGATTTTCTCTTTCCCTTTCTCAATAAATCCTCTGAACTGACCTTGGCGTGGGTTAACATTTTTTAGTGCTTGCGCATAGGCAGCATCATCGGATTTACCTACCCCTTTTAGCGTAATACTTGTTTGACTAAAGATGGTTTGGCTATAGATGTCAACAATATAAAGACTCAACTCCATATTAATTGCAACCATTGGAGGTGCAGTTGGCGTTACATCCTTGCTAATAATGCTGATCATGGGTACCATGGCAAATTGCGATCCCGCAACTGCTCCAAAACCATTGTTTGTTGCAATCTGCATCATTTTGTTCTGGAGCATTTGCTGAGTACCTCCAGACACTCCTGCCTCATCGGGAACAACCGCAGCAATAGATATGCGACCAAGATCATCAGTTTTCCCTAAACTACTTTGTGCTATGCAGGTAACACCAAAGGCAAATAAAACTGTTATTACTATGATTAACTTTTTCATGGTTCAATTTTTTAACTGTGTTTAGCTGTTACAAACCCTGTACCGAATTTAATGTTTTTAAAAGATTTTTTATCTCAAACATCAAAAATATGCTAGTAAACAGCTGTTTAGAGTTGTGAAATGTTTTTTAAAACTAGCCAAATACCTTTAAATTTGGCCAGTTTCTCTATTATTTCTCTCCTACAATAAGCCATGCTTCGCCTAAACCTCGCATGTATATTTTTGAGTCAATTTGGAAGTTATCCTTCAAATAACGACTTAATCCGCTTACAAACCGACGAGCATCAACAGCACGCTCTCGACCACGGCTATCGGTTTCCATCATTGGTATACGAACCTGCTCAAGCCTCATAACGTTCTCTGTTGCACTAGAAAGGCTAAATCGTTTTTGAACAGTGTTATCGAAGAACCAATTTTCAATGTGCTCAAGTAGCTCTAATTCTTCGCCATTTGCATCCGTAAAATTGCTTTCAAGATTTCCGTCAGTCCAGTTATTCCAAACCCTTACCATTACCTTAATCTCGCGACCATTTGCAAACATATCGTCAAAGTGGCTCATTAAGAGCGCATTAAATCCATCCATATGACTAAGTACTGCTTCTTCGAGAAGCAAGTCCGAACCAGCCGAAGATGATGGCCTACCCTGCCCTGCCGCTCCAGCAATTTGCTTAGATGTATATGAGTCGAGCCCTCTTAGGTTAAAGGTTATTAATTTTTCGGGTCCTTGTCTTTTAACCTCAAAGCTAAGATCCATGATTATATCTGCATTGGCTGTCCTTTTAAGTATATCTATAGGACTTTCTGCCATTTCAGCGCCAGAGGTTGACGAACTTAGCATAGCAGATTCGGCTGCTTCGCGCTCAAGATTTTTTAGTTCCATCTCCAAATCTTTTAAAGGGAAACCCCTCTGAGCCATTATGTTACCCATTTTTGTGATTACAAGCCTTAATTCAGGATCGTTCTGCATGGCTGCTTTGTAGTCGGGTAGCACTTGTTTTGTACCCATGCTCTCAAATTCCATTTTATATCCCTTGCTAATACAATACTGATCGCTGGGAACAACCATAATGGTGGGCTTTTTGGCCTGTCCAAAAAGGGTAATGCTTAGTAGGGTAATTATTGTTACTGTAAGTAATCTTTTCATAACATTCATTATTTTATAATCGTACCATTTGCATATTTATTCCTAGAATCCAGAATCGAGTCGGCGAGCAATACCATCTGTTTCAAGTTGCTTGCGCAATGCATCGTACATAACCTGAGCATATATGGCTACTTTGAAACCCTTTTTCACCTTTAGTCTGTCCTGACCGCTAGGCATTCCATCGGTTGTCATTGTGATAAATTGCAAATACTTCCCGCCTGGCGAGAAGAAACTATTAAAATATTCGGCATTCTTATCGGCTGCATTAGGATCTGTAAGAATTGCTGGGGTAGCAGCAGCGCCATAGCCCCCGGGTATTCCCTTGAAGATTACCGATGCTACAGCATTCATTTTAGCCTCAATAATGGCATCCTCAACACGTTTGCCAAAGCCCCAAACTTTCATTACTTTAGTTCCATCCTGACCAACGCCCATGATTTGCACCTCATAGTTATAACTACTATTATAGTGTGCTTTTATCTCTTTACGAGAGTACCTCTCTTGAGCATTTGTTCCTGTTGCAAAAGCGAATACTAGTGCAAGCAAAATTGTTAAACTCATTAATCTTTTCATAGTTCAGTAGGTTTATCTGGTTTTTATAATATGCTTAATTCATTAGAACCCAAACTTAATACCAATAAATGCCGATGGACCTGTACGATCCTGAAATACGCTATCCCAAGGGCCAATTACACCTGCATTCTCACTTTCAGCATCGGAAACAAATGCATAAACCCCCATTCCGCCAATAAGCTGGAAGTTGTGTTTCAAATTTAGTGCCAAATTTACACCAGGCTTAATATATATGGCTGAGGGCGCATTATCCTCGGTGTTTTTATCGTTCGAGGCCATTTCAACACCTGCACCAAAATATGGTCTTAGCTCGAGGTTGCGCGTTAGCTGCATACCCTTGGCTATACCACCACCAATACGCAGGAACGTAAATGATTCCTCACCTAGGAGAGAATAATCAATTGCGCTTGGATAGTCGCCAGCATCAAAACCTCCTTCGAGGTAAATAAAGAGTGACCTTATGCCAATGAGCCTACCCAAACGGATATCGACTCTTCCATAGCCCCCTCCTATTTCGCCTAACTCAGCACCTAAGGAAACCTCAAACCCTAAATCATTTTGCTGTTGCAGAATAAACCCCTGATCGAGCTTACGGCCGTGCACCTGATAGAATTGGGATGTTCCCATGTCTCCTGCTGCTACCTTTCGGTTATCAGTAATTTTTGATTTGGATGCAGCTCGGATAACGCCCCTACGTTTAGGCTCTGCCTTATTCGTTTTTTCGTTATAAACATACTCGTAAACAAAGAAGCGAGTATCGGTTTGTAACCCTTCCTTTAGACCAATTTTTGCCCTAAGAGGGCGTGTTTGATACACTGCCGTTTTCACCTTAAACTCTTCAACATCCATCTCAATGCGATACACAGTCTCGTCGTATGATTTCTGAAGGAGTTCTTCCAGAAGTTGTTCCGTTGATTTAGGCTTAAACAGAAGACCCAAACCCGTATCACTTTCAGGTTGAGATGAAGTAATGGTTAAAGATTTTTGGAGAACTGGCTCAATTGGAATATCAAGTGCATCAAAGGCTTTTCGCTTTTGCTCCTTTACCTCCTCTGTATCATCGTCATAAATCCAAGTGTCGTAGAATGCGAACTTAACCTCATCGTTAAAGTTTACCTTATATAAGTAACCCTTTACGTTAGCCTGCCAACCCTTAGTCTTATCCACTCCAGCTTCGGCCATGGTTTTAATGCTCTGCAAGTCCAGAACCAAAATATAGCTAAGGTTTATAAGCCTATTGCCAAACTCCTCAAGGGCTGCATTTCCCCTTTTGCTGGTTTGAGCTAGCAGAAAATCGGCATCGGTTGCCGTAAAACGACCTCGTTCATGTACCATTCCCATGTCCATAGTACCATCGGGTTTACGATTATACCATTTGGCTACCACTTTTTTGGCTACCCTTAAATTTTTCAAATTATTGGCAATCTCATTTTGAGCATCACCCGGGACTTTACTGGCAGTGTTAGGAGAAAGGAAAAGCGTTTCCAGGTTGTTATTGTTGTACTTATCGGAGAAGACAATTTTTGAAATCTTTTCTCTAGCCTCTCTCCAATGGTTTTCCGTTTGATTATCAACGAATAAAACGGTTAGCGAGCTTCTGTCGTAGGTGGTTGGAACTTTTTTTTCTTCCTTAGCGCCCTGACCAAAAAGACAAACAGTAAGTGTAATAAATAGGGAAGTGATTACTAGTTCTCTCATAGCTTGAAGTTTTTTTTTGGTAAGAATTTAGGGTATTTACAATATTTTATTAGAGTAAAATTACAAAAAAAATCTATGCCCCTACATTAATAATGGTTCTATTTGGGTAATTTAATCAACACATAAGCTCTATTTGTCAAACAGTAATGCTCTAAAACCTAAATTTATTGCATAAAAAAACCCGCCATAATTATTGCCTGGCAGGTTTAGTTTTGTAAACGGGTTTAGTCTATTCCATAGATATGCCCATAATCGAGGCAATCCGTTTTGGAACATCAGTATTATCCATTTGTCCACAGAATTTTTCCTGCCCTACACCCAGCGCATAAACCGGAACAGGCGAAGCTGTATGTGAAAACGAAGACCAACCAATCCCTGCCATCTGATTGAGGATTTCAATTGCAGTTGCAGCAATTGGTTCGTGATTGCCATACTCGCGCCTTACCATTTTTTTATCATTACTGCTTTTTGCCGCTTGGGTTTGTTCAAAAGCCTTTTTGAGCATTTTGTTCTGCTCTTCGTTTAGGTCACTGCTTGATATTGAAATTATACTATCGGAGAATATGAAATCCTGAATCTGCTTGTAAGATGCATTTGGATTAAGTTCGAAAAAGCTTTGAACTTTTTGGTCGAGAATTTCCAGTGAAATCTTTTGATTTGCCAATAAAGAAATATCTGAATCATATCGCATTTTTCTGTTCCCAATGCTCATTCCACCAGTCTCATGGTCGGCTGTAATAACAATAAGGGTCTCTTTAGGATATTTTTTGTAAAAGTCGACTGCAACCTGTATGGCGTTTGAAAAATCAATAACTTCGTGAACAACCGATGCAGCATCATTATCGTGGCATGCCCAATCTATTTTTCCGCCTTCAACCATAAAAAAGAACCCTTTTTTATTTTTAAGAACCTCAATGCCCATAGCCGTAATATCTGGGAGTGCAACATCGCCTACAGCATTATCAATCTGATACTTTAATGCTGACCCTGTAGCCGGATTGGGCGTCTGGTAAACAATGGTAGAATATAAATTCACAATTGAATCTGTAGCAGATAAACTACTGGTGTAATAAATCCCCTGATCGCTCCCTAGGCTGTAAATATCACCTAAAGGTTTGATCGATTTCTCCCCCTTTGGATCAAGGAAACCTCCACCAGCAAAAAACCTGTAATGGCTTTTGAGCATATCGTGCGCTATTTCGTGATACAGGTTTCTTTTGGGTTGATGGGCATAGAAAGCTGCAGGTGTAGCATGATCAATGCTAACACTGGTTGCAATACCAACATTAAAACCTTGCTTATTTAGGTAATACGCAATGCTAAACAGAGTGTCGGTATGGTCGTGATTGAGCCCAAGGGTATTTATTGAGGTTTTAGTTCCTGTGGATAAAGCTGTGCCTGCTGCGGCCGAGCCGGTAATATACCTATTGTAAGCATATGTTGTGCTAAAACCAACAACTGGAAATTCTGTAAATGAAAGGTTGCTATTTACTTGCGATTTTTGATTTGCATTAAGGAATGCTTGAGCAGCGTTAATCTGCTGAATCCCCATGCCATCGCCAATGAAATAGAAAACATATTTAGCCTTTGGCTCATTATCCAAATTATTAAACCCGCTAAAAGTAAAGGATAGGAGGATTATTAAAATTGGTGCAATTCTAATTGATTTTTTCATCGCTGTGATACTTTTTCCCAGAACAACTTAACATAATAAACAATCCGTTAATTAAAACATAAAGGCTGTGCTTGCAGCACAGCCTTTACTATAGTATGAATAAAAAACTAATTATCCTTTTCTACTCGTCGAGATGCGTAGCTAATCTTGAGAGCACTGGCTTTTCTGAGTTCTTGCTTAACATCGGTAATAATACCCATACGGGTATTCTCGTCGCCTTTTATTGAAACTGTAAGCATTGCCCTATCAAACTCACTAAGAGCGTCCCTTTCGGATGTGATAAAATCACGAATATCAACAAGTGTTCTAAAATTGTCATTTAACTGAATTCGCGAATCTGTTCCGAAAATTGCTTGGTATTGCCTGGCAGGTGAGCCAATGTAAATATAAGACACAAGCGATTTTTTATCAAGTTTCACTACCTCAGTAGCCTCTGGAAGTTTAACCGTTACTTTCATGTCTGTCTCCCTCATGGTTGTACTAACCATAAAAAAGAACAAAAGCATGAACACGATATCGGGAAGAGATGCAGTGTTTAATTGAGGAGTGGATCCTCCACCTTTTTTCTTAAATATTGCCATTATTTTTTCCCTCCCACAGTTTTTGGTTCGGCCTCAGAAATACGCTGAGGATAAACTTTTTGAATAGCTTTCTGCTCGTTTTCGGGCAAATTGTTGTAAAGTTTACCAAATTTATTCTTTGCCAACTCGTCGCGAAGCTCATTATATGCAGCTACCAACTCGTTTTGAACAAGCATGTACATTCGGTAAGAGGTACCCCTGTCGTTTTGAAGAGAGATAACGCCCTGAGCAACTTTAACAGTGCCAAAGTACTCTATTTCAGTAGCCTTTTTTTCTGGAAGATCAGCCCTATCATTTGGGTTAACAATAAACTCTTTGGCTTTTTCCTTAAGCATGTTAACCTCCATTGGCATACCCTCAACCAGCAAACGATCGCTCTTATTTATAAGCACCGTAAAGATATTACGCTGCTTTACGTCTTGCTCCGCTTTCTTTTGATTTTCTTCGGGCATAGGGGGTAGCATACGTGCTAAACCTGTATCAACATTCATGGTTGTGGTAACCAAAAAGAAGATTAGCAACAGGAAAGCAATATCAGCCAATGATCCTCCATTTATTTCTGGTGTTGATCTAGCCATGTGAATTGTCTTTTTTTAAGGTTTAGAGTGGGCGTGCCCACTCTAAATCCATTATGTGCCTATCGATTAAATAAACCTTTTACGCCTGTATAAAGTAAGGCTAAAATAGCAAACCCAAACAGGAAGTATGTTGCAAAAATTCCTGTATCGGCAAATGTAAGAACTGAAGGGTTTGCTAAGTTAGCGTTATCGGTTGCTGATGCAATAGGTGTAGCATCAGACATTAGGTAACCAACTAAAAAAACCAAACCCAGACCAGCAACACCCATTAGGGCTTTTACTGCATTCTTAGGGTTAGAAATAGTGTTAATTATTGGGAAAAGGACTGATAATAGCGCTGCTATTCCGAATAGGATATATGCCCAAACAATATAAGAAGACGATATCTCAATTTGTGCAGCCTTTTCAGCATTTGACACGCGTAAAAAGAATACCAAAGCCACTATAACAGATGCTCCCATTATACCCCAAGAAAATATCTTAATAATTTTATTAACTAGGTTATTGGACATTTTTGTTATTTTTTAAGGTTATGCTTCATCAAAATATCGACAAGAGAAATAGAAGTATCTTCCATTGTGTTTATAAGCTTATCGATTTTTGAAACAAGATAATTGTAGAATACCTGAAGTATCATAGCTACAATAAGACCGAATACTGTTGTAATAAGAGCCACTTTGATACCACCAGCTACAAGGGATGGAGAAATGTCACCAGCAACCTCAATAGCGTCAAAAGCTTCGATCATACCAATTACTGTACCCATGAAACCAAGCATAGGGGCAAGAGCAATAAACAGTGCAATCCAAGTAAGGCCACTCTCTAGCTGTCCCATTTGTACTGAACCATAGGTTACTACAGTTTTCTCAACAACTTCAATTCCTTCCTCAGAGCGATCGAGCCCTTGATAGAAGATGCTTGCAACTGGACCACGAGTGTTACGGCACACCTCTTTAGCTGCCTCAACGCCACCTTGCTTCATTGCTTCCTCAATTTTCTTCAGAAGTTTATCGGTATTGGTTGATGCAAGATTAAGATAAATGATTCTTTCAATTGCAAGAGCCAAGCCAAGGATCAAAACCAAAAGAATAACACCCATGAACTCGGGGCCACCCTCGATAAATTTAATTTTAATTTGTTTGTGGAAAACTAAATTCTCCGCTTGTGCTTCTTTTGCCACATTTGTTGCTGGCGCATCAACCACAGTAGAATCAGATTCAACAATGGTTGTGTCTGGAGTTTCAGCAATCTCATCTTGTGCTACAATGATTGATGTTGCACCAAACATAAGCATTCCAGTAACTGCAAATAATGCAAATAGTTTTTTCATGGTTTGAGTTCGTTAAATTTTTACATTCAGATTTATTTACACAAAATTACATTAGTTTTTAAAAAATGCAAGCGGAGAGGGTGGGATTCGAACCCACGATACCCTTTTGAGGTATACACACTTTCCAGGCGTGCGCCTTCGACCACTCGGCCACCTCTCCAAAAATTGACCCGTAATGGTCTTCAAAACAGGGCGCAAAATACGAAAAAAAAATAAAACTATAGCATTCAGCAAGAAATTTCCCCACTTATTGATTTTGAAACCCTTTGCTTTAACTTCTCTCCTTGATATCCGCTGCCAATTAAAAACATTAACTTGGCTACAGCCGCCTCAAAAGTAATATCGTAACCACTGGCAACCCCTAACTCTTTTAACTTTAATCCATTTTCATACTTATCCATATCAACTCCACCTGCCTTGCACTGGCTTACATTTAGCACCAATACTCCTTTATCAATAACACCCTTAATGCATTTTAAAAACCATGGGCTTGTTGAAGCGTTACCTGAACCAAATGTTTCGAGGATTACTGCTTTTATGTTGGGGGTAGATAATACAGCATCGACGGCCTGAGGTGTAATACCCGGAAATAGTTTAAGAACAGCAATATCTGTGCTTAGCTTTGTATGCGCCTGCAAGGGCAACATTTGGCTTGGGTAATGTATGCTGGCAAAATTATACTTTATACTAATACCTGCTTGTGCCAAAGGCAGATAATTATCGGATCGGAAAGCATTAAAATGCTCGGAATTATGCTTGGTTGTTCTGTTTCCTCTAAATAGTTGATTCTCAAAAAAGACTGTAACCTCAGGTACTAATGGTTGATCGTTACTTGTAGCAGCGGCGATTTCTGTTGCGCTAATTAAATTCTCTTTGCCATCGGTACGTATCTTACCTATGGGGAGTTGCGAGCCGGTAAGTACAACTGGCTTGGACAGATTCTCGAGCATGAAACTTAGCGCAGATGCTGTAAACGACATGGTATCGGTTCCATGCAGAATAACAAAACCATTATACTGTTCATATTTCTGTTGAATAATTTCAACCAAGGCTACCCAAAAATCTGGGGTTATATCGGACGAGTCAACCAGTGGATTAAACGAAATAGTATCGAGTTTAAATCCAAATTTTCGCAACTCGGGTACTTCATCGAGGATTTCCTCGAAATTAAAGGGAGCAAGCGCGCCAGTTTCGGGATTTTCTTTCATCCCAATGGTGCCCCCAGTGTATATTATCAATATCGATTTTTGCTTGCTCATTATGCTGATTTATATATCAAAAAGTTGTTTTGCATTTTGTGTAGTTGCCTTTGCTACCTGCTCAATTGATACTTCAAATAAATCGGCGATTTTTTGAGCAATTATGGGCAAATTAGCCGATTCGTTTCGCTTACCCCGAAGGGGTACAGGAGACAAGTATGGAGAGTCTGTTTCAAGAACTATTCTGCTCAAGTCCATATTTTTTAAAACTTTATCTACTCCCCCATTCTTATAGGTTACCACTCCTCCAATACCTACATAAAATGTTTTGTAACTCATTATGTGGTTATACTCATAAATACCTCCAGTAAAACTATGGAAAACGCCCTTTAGGTTCTGGTCTATCTCCTGATCAACAACACTAAATATTTCATTAAACGAATTGCGGGAGTGAATTATTACCGGCAAACCATACTTTTTTGCCAGTTTGAGCTGATATCGAAAAACTTCTGTTTGTTCGTTGATAAAAGTTGTATCCCAGTATAAATCTATGCCAATTTCACCAATAGCAAAGTATCTATTCTTTTTAAACTCCTCTTCAATACACTTTAGGTCATCCTGATAATTGGCTTTTACCGAAGTAGGGTGCAAACCAAGGCACGGATAGCAATAACCAACATTCTCAGCCGCAGTGTTTAATAATGATTGAATTGAACCACAATCGATATTGGGAAGAATAATACCTGAAACTCCAGCATCCTTTGCCCTGGCAATTGCCTCAGACCGGTCGTGGGTAAACTCATCGGTAAAAAGGTGTGAATGCGTGTCGATTAGCTGCACTTAACCACAAAATTTTGTTTGCATTCCTAAAAATAATAAGTACAAACATAGTAAATGTTTAAGAAAAACAACTTTGATAGGTTTAGGTAAAAGCAGAGCCTAAATAAGTAAATTAAAGAGATCGGGTAAGTGAATAAACCTTACCTGGTCTCGATTTCACCAAACCAGCAAACTCCAAATTCAGCAGTAAAGCCGACACTTTTGCCACAGGGAATTTTGTTTTAAAACATATAACATCAATTACTTCCTGTCCTCGCTCTCTAACAACATTGAAAACTGCTTGCTCATCAGCAGAAAGTTCGGTGAATAATGACAGCTGAGGATTGTTTTTTTCGGTACTCCCTTCACCCCAATCAAGTTGAAATTCAATATCGTCGGCTGAGTCGATAAGTGCAGCCTTGTTTGTTTTGATAAGCAAATTACATCCCCTTGAGTACTTGCTGCCAACCTGCCCCGGAATGGCAAAAACCTCTCTGTTATACGATACTGCTATATCGGCTGTTATAAGCGAGCCTCCTTGCTCGGCACTTTCAACAACAAGGGTGGCATCGGAAAGTCCTGCAATTATTCTATTTCGCTTAATGAAGTTATTCCTATCAAATGTAGTTCCCGATGGAAAATCGGTTACCAGCGCCCCTTTTTCGTATATCTCTTTTGCGGTATTCCGATGGATTGATGGGTATATGGTATTAAGTCCATGTCCAAGAACAGCTACTGTTGGCAAATCGTTTTTAAGAGCAGCCCTATGTGCACAAATATCAACCCCATAGGCCAAACCGCTCACAATAATTGGATTATGGCCTCGCTTAGCCAAACTGCTAATAATATCCTCACAAATGGCTTTACCATAATCGGTAATACTACGAGTGCCCACTACGCTTATTACTTTTTGCTGATTGAAATCGATGCTTGTTTTAGCACTAACAAACAGCACAATAGGACCATCTTCGCATTGCTTTAGCCGTTGGGGGTAATCATTATCTAGGTAAAAAAATGCTTGGATATTATGCTTTACTATAAAATCGACCTCGATTTTAGCGCGGTCAAGCACATTTTGGTTGACAATTTCATGGGCAATTACCGACCCAATTCCGGGTACTTTAGTAAGTGCATTTTTCGATTCCTTAAAAACAGCCTCAACTCCACCACAGTAGGCAATTAGCCTTTTGGCGTTGATACTCCCAATTTTGGGAATCATATCAATACCAATTTGATATGGTAGGAGGTTTAAATCCATTGGAATAGTTTAGGGCTAATGATTTAGGTTAGTAAAGGGCCGTATTCTCTAAGCGATTTTTGTAGTTTGTTCAATTCGGCTTCAGTTAGTAAGGATATACTAGCAGGGGGATACTTAACTGTTTTGCCTTGGTACTTGCGGTATAGGGTAATACTTTTTCGGATTCCCATTAAACCCGATTTCAAAGAATAACCTTCGAACTCCGATTTAGGTATTTCAACCGAGTTTTTAGAACTCTTGAACATATTTATTTGGTAAAAACGAAGTATTATTTTCCCTTCCTCGTCATTATAAAGAATAAAAGATGATGCTGCAACAATATGATAGATGTAGAAGATAAAAAAAATGGATACAAAAAATAATATACCAACAATTTTGGGAACGCCTATCCAACTCTCGACATACCACCAAATGCTAGTGGTAAAATAAATGGCAATTAAAGTAACTACCACAACAGCCAATAATCGTTTCTGCATTTGTACCCTAATAACTGCGTAGGAGTTATCGAATTTCATAGGTTTTAGTTTTTAGTTTTTCCTAACTTTTTTCCGTCTTTTTAACTCTGCTTTAATCAGAGACAGCTCACGCCCAGTTTGTCCCTTAACCGATGTATTTTCTTCGGCTCTGCGGATAAGGTAAGGCATAACCTTCCGAACAGGGCCATACGGGATATACTTGGCTACGTTATAGCCCTTGTGAGCAAGCATAAACGAAATGTTATCGCTCATGCCAAGTAGCTGTGAGAAGGTAATTCTATTATCGTTGTTGGCTATCCCATTTTTCTCCATTAACCCACAAAGCTTTTGAATACTCACTTCGTTGTGCGTTCCACAAAAAATTGAAACCGTATCCAAATGGTTAAAAGAATACTCTTGTGCATCATCAAAAGCCTTATCGGTTGCCTCCTTATTGGGATGAATAGGCGACGGATAGTCAATGCTTTGCGCACGGGCCCTCTCTTTCTCCATGTAAGCTCCGCGTACAAACTTAGCCCCGAGCTTATAGCCTTTAACTTTTGCCTCTGCTTGCATAGTTTTTAGATAATCAAGCCTATCTGTCCGATACATTTGGAAAGTATTGTAAACCAAAGCCTCAGATTTATTGAATTGCTCCATCATTTGCTGAACAACATCGTCAATGGCTTTTTGATACCAGGAATCTTCAGCATCCACAAGGATTGCCGTATTGGATTTTACCGACTCCTGGCATAAAGTTTTTACACGATTCTTAAAAAGGCTGAATTGTTGGATTTCTAACTCGGTTAACGATTCGCTGTTGCTTACTTTCTCGAGTATTGAAGTATTGATAAGCCCGGTTGGTTTGAATACTGTAAAAGCAATGTTGGGGTTTCCTTCAGCATTTTTTATCGATCTCAGTATCTCGTTATAGGCAGCCTCCTGTGACTTTTCAGTGTCAGCTCCTTCAACAGAATAATCGAGTACTGACTTAACGCTATATTGCGATAAAAGGGCTGCCATCTTATTGCTTTCATTAAGGTCTTCGCCTCCAACAAAATGATTAAAAATAGTTGGTTTTATAATCCACGATATTGGAAATCGGATGGCAAGGGCTATGTTTAGCATTACGCTTCCCACTTTAACTAAACTAGGCCAACCAATGGTTTTGAAAAGAATCTTTGCTTTTTTAAGATCGCTGTTAGATCGCCAAGCAAAAGCAATTTGGGTGTCATTAAATTGAATCATTGTACTGATTTTTGTTTTAAGAATACCTCTCCAAAGATGCAAAAACGCAAGGATAAAAGCAAGAGAGGGCATTATGAAACAACAAAACCAACGTGAATGTTTGCAAAAAAGGAGGATTGCTCCTCCTTTACTTTTAAATGTGAATGTATTTTCTACTCAACATTGAAACCCACTTTCTTAAAATCTTCCCAGTATCCGGGGTACGACCGCGAAACCACCCTTGGATTATCGATAATTATTTTTAGACCTAACGCCGAGAGTGGTGCCAAGGACATAAGCATTCTATGATCACTAAAGGAATTGAGCTCAATGGTTGAGTGTTCCTTGAATTTGGTTTTCCCATCGAAAATTATTGTCTCAAGGTCTCCACGTTTTTCAACCTTAAGTTTTGCCCCAAGTTTTAGCATTTGCGATTGTAAAACCATAATTCTGTCAACATCTTTTAGCCGTAGCGATTGAACGCCCTGAAAACGGAAAGGAATACCAAGCCCGACACATGTTACCACTAACGTTGGAATAAGGTCTGGGCTATTGGTAAAATCGTACTCAAAAGTTTTTATCTTTCTCTTAATAGACTTAAGTAGCACTCCATTATCAATGGGAGTTGACTTAATACCAATTGGTTCAAATATCTCCTTAATAATGGCGTCGCCCTGAACGCTTTCAAAGTCGAGTCCACTTATTCTTAACTCTGCTTTTTTTGACAGAGCAGCTACTTGGTACCAATAACTCGCTGAAAGCCAATCGCCTTCAACAACAAATTCGGATCCATCGTGCAGCTCATACTCAATAAGCATTTCACCCTTGTTCCATCCGCTGTTAACGCCCAGGTAATTTAATAGTCTTATGGTTTGGCTAATGTAAGGTGATTCTACTATCCAGTTTTTTAGGTCGATAACCTCGTCGCGAGATAGCGTTTGTGATATTAATAGTGAAGTACTAATAAACTGGCTGCAAATAGAAGCATCAACGCGTGAGATACGCCCATGAAGTGCTTTACCTATTATTTTTAATGGGGGAAAGCCTTCTCGCTCCAGGTATTTGATGTTATGCCCTTTCTTATTAAGGAAATCTATAACATCGGCAATGGGCCTTTTTTTCATCTCTTTAGAGCCAGTAACAATCCACTCGCCCCCAAAGTAGAGTATAAACGCTCCAAGAAACCTAATAGCCTTGGCGGGATCGCCTTCGTCAAGGGCAACCTTACCTTTTCTGAGCAACTTATCAATTATTTTATCTGCATCCTTTTCAGTTACAGCATCAATATTGAACTTAGCATTTTTGATAGCCTCTATAACCAAATTTCTGCTACTAATGCTTTTGGATGGAGACAAAGTAATATCTCCGGACAGCGAAGTGCCCTTTTTTGTAATGGTATATGTAAGCATAGTAAATTATGTTTGTCCCAACAACTCCCAAATGTATTAAAATAATAAAACCATCAGGTAGTTTTTTACACTTTTCTTACTGCGCCTACACTTATGTTACTGTATATTTGAGGGTTATGCTTTGAGGGAATTCTTTTCTATTTTGAATTCTATCGAGAGGAGACAAGAAAACGCCCCTTTACCAACCATGATACACCAAATGACCAAAGCGCAATAGTTTCGAGCCAAAAAATTAGGGCTAATGATTCTAATTGTTGTTTTGGGAGTAACAAAAGAAGAATCGCAATAGTAAGAAGGGAAAGTATCATAATTATGCCACAAACTATGTAAACTATATTGCGCTGCTTCTTCCCCTTTGTCCTTGCTTTTTGTTTATCGCTTTTAGTAAATAGGAAAAGAGAGAATACTATAAATACACAGAAAAGTAAAACGGCCGAAGCAAAATGCATTCCTCTTACTAAGCCTAAAGCATGATTACAAGGAAAGAGTGCAACTCCAAGAGAAAAGAAAAAACCTAGTGTACCCGTAATGTTGTCAATTGGCTCGTAACCTTTATACGAAAGCAGAAAAAAGCCTAAAACAAAAAGAACTCCCACAAGAACATTTCTCATGGGAGTTGAATAGTAAGTACTTATTGAACTTTGAATAAGCAACGAATCTGAAAAAATAAAATCACCTACCATTAGGGTTATTGGCAATAAAATACCAATTGCACCAATAATTCTACGTAGGGTAAGAAATGATATTATTTGTAAATTATTATCGCTCATATGCAGATATAAAAACTAGAACTTCCAACCCTGAATCGTATTCCAAAGACCATAGAACGTATAGGTTAACATAAACTCATGGGTACCGCTATTTACACTCGACAACTTATTTAAGGTAAAATCAAATGCATAACCAAAGGTAAAATCATTGGTAATTTTTGCATTAACAAATAAGCCCGATGCATCGCCAATTCGATAGTGGGCTCCAAAATAAAAGCGTTTTATGTATATAAATTGCACTGTAACATCAGCTGAAATTGGAGAGCCTCCCATTACACCCATTAGAGCAGAAGGCAAAAATCCCCAATCGTTGTTTATGGAAAAATTGTAACCGCCCATTAGATAAAATTGTGGGTTATAGGGCTCTTTGCTCTCCCGATACTCTTTATTTAACCTTGGTTCAATAAGCCTAGGTGCTGAGAAACCTGCATAATACTTTTCGGCATAAAGATAAAAACCAACGCCTAAATTTGGGCTTATCCTTTTTTCATTAGTTTGAAAATTGGGATCTGCGGGATCATTAACCTGCAATCCTCCAACTGCAGCATTATAACTACTAATTCCAGCCTTTAGTCCCATTGATAACCTAACACCAGGAAAAACTGTAATACGATATGCATAAGAACCCGTAATGTGAGTGTTCCTTAATGGACCAGCCTTATCTGTCATTATATTAAAACCCAACCCCATATTCTGCTTTATGTAAGGAGTATGTGCTCCAAAACTGTAAGATGTGGGTGCACCATCAATACCAATCCATTGATGTCGAGTTAAAAGACTTAGATTGAGACCATCAATAGTACCAGCAATAGCAGGATTAAATGCTATGGGATTTTGAAGATAATTAGTAAAAATCGGATCCTGCTGTGCTTTAATGCCAGATGGAGCCAGCATAACTACTACAATGGTCAGGAAATTTATTAATCGTAAACTTTTCATAGGTTAAAATTTCTCGTGATTTCTAAATCATTTACCTCTTTAGGAATACGTTCCCAGTGAACTTTTCTTTTGTATCTACAATCTCAATGATGTAGTAATATGTCCCATTTGGCAAGGTGCTTCCAATTGACATTGAAGCGTTTGCCTTTCCGTCCCAATTGTTCTTGTAATTATTGTTTTGATAAACAACATTTCCCCATCTATTATAGACACTAATCGTAACCTTGTTGTAAACCTCAATACCAATAATTTCAAACTTGTCGTTTATTCCATCACCATCGGGTGAGAATCCTTCCGGAATTCGGAACTTCTCTATTTTAACATCAATGTTTACCTTAGCCTCACTACAATATCCATATTGGCTGCAAACCTTATACTCAAAAGCATCTTCTCCAAAATAGTTAAGATCTGGTGTGTATGTTACTGTATTATCAGTATTAATGGCTGCCATACCGTGTAAAGGTGCATACATAATGGTTAACTCAGGTATAATTGACTCAATACCCTTATCGTTTGCCAGCACATCCACAATTACAGATTCGTTTCGCATAACCTCTGCTTTGTCATTAACGGCAATTAGTTTGCTGTTAACATAAACGGTGACCAATGCTTCATCAAAATCGCCATCAAAATCAAATACCCTATATTTAAATGTGGCCTCTCCAACAAATCCAGCAGCTGGAGTAAATCTTACCTGATTGTTTTCCAGAACCTCAGCGCTGCCATTAACAACATCAGTTTGGCTTGCGTAAACAATTATTGGGGAGTCATCAAGACCACTGTCATTGGCAAGTACATCAATCTCAACAGGAATATCAGTATGGGTATATGCCACATCTTCAAGGGCTACTGGCACAACGTTTTCTCCATCTTTAACCGTAATTGAAACAAGTGCAGTATCGTAATCGCCGTCGGCATCGGTAACTTTGTAAATAAACGATGCAAATCCAATATAGTCGATGGCAGGAGTAAACGTTACCGTATTATCAGTATTTGCTACTGCCATACCAAATGCAGGGTTACACTCTACGCTAATGGTTACTGTAATTGGCTCATCGTTTAGGTTGAGGTCATTTTCAAGAACATCGACTACAATAGGAGTATTAAAACTTGTTCCCCTACTGTCATCATTGGCAATGGGAACAAAATTCTCACCAGCCTTAACTGTTACCTCAACCATTGCGTCATCCTGATCACCGTTGGCATCGGTAACTAGATAGGTAAAGGTTGCCACTCCAATAAAATTGGTTGCTGGGGTGAAATTAACGGTGTTATTGCTGTTCACAACAGCACTTCCCTCGGCTACATCTGGTGCCGAAAGTATTGTAACTACAATTGGCTCATCTTCAAGTCCTGTGTCGTTGGCAAGTACATCAATGGTTACCTCAGTATTAAAACCTGTAGTCGCCCAATCATCGTTTGCTATTGGCTTTGGATTAATCTCATCAAAAACACCAACTGATACCGTTGCAATATCAAAATCGCCATCCACATCGGAAACTAGGTAGCTGAAGGTTATTTCGCCTGTAAAAAAGTTACTTGGCGTATAAATAATTGTTTGGTTGCCTGTTACCTCAACACTGCCGAAAGCAGGGTTTTGGTGTATAATAAGCGAGCCAAACCCATCATCCAGACCAGTATCGTTGGCAAGCGCATCTATCTCTACAGGGATGTTTACCAGTGTTATAGCTCTATCGTCGTTCGCATTAGGGATGAAGTTCTCACCATCCTTCACGGTTACCGTTACGGTAGCCCAATCGGAATCGCCATCGGCATCGGTTACAGTATACTCGAAGATGGCTATCCCTATATAATTGGTACCAGGTGTAAACGTTACGGTATTATCACCGTTCACAGCTGCAGTGCCCTGCTCAACGCTTGGCTGCTGGCGTATGGTTACCACAATGGGTACATCCTCTAGCCCTGAATCGTTATATAGCACATCGATTATCCTTGGTGTGTCTAATCCGGTGGCTAGGCTAACATCATTGGCAACAGGTATTGAGTTGGGTTTCTCCACAACCGTTACGGTTACGGTTGCAATGTCGAAATCGCCATCCACATCGGATACTAGGTAACGGAAGGTTACTTCACCGATAAAGAAGTTGTTTGGCGTGTAAATAATTGTTTGGCGATCGGTTACCTCTACACTGCCCAAATCGGGGTTTTGGTATATGCTAAGGGAGCCAAAACCATCGCCTAACCCAGTATCATTGGCTAGTACATCAATCTCTATGGGAGTGTTTATCTGCGTGGTGGCCACATCGTCATTCGCCATGGGGGCAAAGTTCTCACCATCCTTCACCGCTACCGTTACGGTAGCCCAATCGGAATCGCCATCGGCATCGGTTACCGTGTACTCAAAGGTATATATACCAATGTAGTCGGCGGCAGGGGTAAACGTTACGGAATTGTCACCGTTCACAGCTACAGTACCCTGTTCAACGCTAGGCTGCTGGCGTATGGTTACCACAATGGGTACATCCTCTAGCCCTGTATCGTTGTATAGCACATCGATTATCCTTGGTGTGTTTAATCCGGTGGCTAGGCTCACATCATTGGCAACAGGTATTGAGTTTGGTTTCTCTAGTACTGTTACCGTTACCGTAGCCATATCATAATCTCCCTCAATATCTGAAACTACATACTCAAAGGTAATAGTACCAGTGAACATGTACGAAGGTGAATAGGTAATCGTATTGCTGCTATTTACAACCACTTCACCAAACTCCGGTTTTGTGTGGATTATGAGTCCGCCAAATCCATCCTCAAAACCATAATCGTTTGAAAGAACATCGATTGTTACAGCTGTATTGACGAATGTATTTGCATTATCATCAACTGCAACAGGGATATGATTAGATCCAATTGGCTTAACAAGAATAGTAACAAGGGCAGTATTGGAGCAATCGTTATCAACATCGCACACCTGATAGCTGAAAGTTTCGGTACCAAGATAACCGCTGTTTGGTGTATAGGTAACTGTGAAATCAGGATTAATCTGTACCGTCCCGTTTGCAGGGCTCGATGCTATATAAACGTTATCAACACCATCTTCAAGTCCATAGTCGTTAAATAATACATCCACGGTAATTGGTGTATTCATCTCGGTTGCACGGGAATCGGGAACTGCAACGGGGATTGCATTGGGACGCTCTATCACTTCAACATAAACTGTTGCAATGTCGAAATCGCCATCAATATCCTCAATAAAATACTCAAAACTATCCGCACCAATAAAGTTAGTGTTTGGCGAATAGGTAATAGTATGGTTTACGTTAATGCTAACGATACCATTTGAAGGTTGACTATATATTGACATCGAACCAAAGCCATCCTCAAGCCCACTATCGTTTGACAAAACACTAATCGCCTTAGGCGTGTTCTGAATAACGGTTACGTTATCATCATTGGCTATAGGTTTGTGATTCTCTTCCCTAACGTTAATGGTAACCAAAGCCTCATCAAAATCTCCATCGAAATCAGTTGCACGATAAGTGAAGGTTGCCACACCAACATAATTAGTACTTGGAGTAAATATCACGGCATTGGCTGGAGTAACCTCAAGGGTGCCCGACGGGGATGCTATGCCAATAAGAGAAACTGTGATTGGGATATCGTAAAGATTCTCATCGTTAAATAGCACATCCACCTCAACAGGCGTGCTAATTGATGTTCCGCGAAAATCGGCATGGGCAATTGGTACTGCATTAACCCTAGTAACTGTTACGGTAACTTGAGCCTGAGCACAGTTGCCCAGTGAATTGCATACGGAATAGGTAAAGGTAAAATCGCCATGATAATTCCTGTTTGGAATGTAGGTAATGGAATTATCGGGATTAACTATTGCTGTACCTTGAACTGCTTGGCTGGCAATAGAGACTATTGCTGGGGCATAATCGAGACCAAGGTCGTTGTTAAGCACACTAATAGTAACTGCATTCTCCTGATCGGTTATTCCTGTATCATTCTGTGGGCGAGGGGTTAAATCATCTTTATTGGTAACAGAAACACTTTGAATGATAACATCTTTGTAATCTAAATCAGTGGTAGATGGTTTGTCGATGGTAAGAGTAATCTCATAAGTCTGGTCACCATCAGCAACTAAATCGTCAACTCCTGTAACTGTAACCGTTTTTGTTACGCCCCAGTTGCCTGCTGTAAATGTTAGCGTTGATGGAGAGACCGATCCCTCATTTACGTTGCTCGACGCAACATTAATTGCCACATCACCAGTTGGTATGGTATTTAGCTTAACCGTAAATGTTGCTGTTTGCCCTGCCTCAGAGGTTATCAATCCGCTGATTGGGAATACCGAAACCCCTGCGCTGTCATCGTCTTCGTTAATAGCTTCGATGCTTGGAATCACCATGTCATTGTAGCTCAAATCGGTGCTAACAGCATTGGCAAAAACAATGTAGTAAATCTGGTTGCCGTCTATCACAGCATCATCCTGCCCGGTTACAATAACTTCAATGGGAATGTTCCAGTTTGCTGCTGTAAAGGTAACCGATGGTGTTGAAACTTTCCCTTCAGTCTCATTTGATGATGATATTCCAATTACAACATTAGCTGTAGGTTGGCTGCTCAGAGCAATGGTAAAAGTTGCTTGCCCTCCCTCCTCGGTAGTATTGCCTGAGATTGGGGATACTATTACACCAGCATTATCATCCTCAATAAACTGAACAGTAACATCTGCAGGATTATAGTTACCATAATTTGAATCACCAGAAACAATTCTATCCGTTACAATCATTATCTCTTCGTTGCCTTCATCAATCTGATTGTTGACGGGTATTACATTTACCTCCTTTGGTGTTTGCCAATCGGTTGAACTAGCTGTAGTAAAGATTATTGATGAAGCTGAAACTGAAAGTCTGCTCGCATTACTAGAATGAATGGGAATTGTGACATCATGCGTTGGACGACTATTAAGAACAATAGTAAACGATTTGCTAGCGCCATCCTCATTCACCGTTAGAGAAGAGGGTGAAACTACTACACCAAAAGTATCGTTGTCAATGTTAGTAAGCGACACATCGCGTGGATTAATCGTATTATAATCATTATCGGTGGTCTGGGGTATTTCAGTAATTATATCGTATGATTTATCCCCATCATCGTAACTGTCGTCAACTCCAGTAACCGTAACGGTTACAGGACTGTTCCACTGCTCAGGCGTAAATGTAACAAAGGCCTCGTTTACAACAGTATTTACGCTACCCCTCGATACACCCGAAATAATTCCCTCGGCAACATTACTTGATGACATCCTAATGCTAATGTTTGCCTTTGGGCGAGAGCGAAGTACAATCGTAAATTGAGCTGTTCCACCTGCTTCGGTTGTTGATAGGCCAGCGTAAGGCGATACGATAATACCAGCAACATCGTTGTCGTTATTCACAGCGCTTACTATTACATTGCTTAATGCAGCATATTGTCCGTCGGCTGAGGTAGAACTGCTAAGAATAACCTGATAGGGAACAGATCCATCAACCATATCATCGTCTTGACCAGTTACGGTAACTGTTTTTGGTGTACTCCAGTTTGCAGTTGTAAAACTTAGGCTAGTGGGCGACACTTTCCCTTCAGTTTCGTCAGAAGATGTAATACCTAAAGTAACGTTGGCTATTGGTTGCGACTGAAGTCTTACCGTAAAGGTAGTGGATACATCCGGTTCCGAAGTTACAATACTAGAGGTTGAAATGGTAAGCCCAACAATATCATCATCCTCATTAATTACATTTACATTAGCAATAGCAATACTATTGTACCCATTGTCGGAACTTGAAGCCGAAAGACCTATGGTGTATGCCTGATTGCCGTCGGCCACATTATCGTTAATACCACGAACTGTTACCGTTTGGGCTATCCCCCAGTTTGTGCTATTAAAAATAATTGTTTTATTATCACTAACAACTCCTTCGGAGGTATCGTTGGAAGTGCTAGTAATGCTTACCGGACTTTGGGGTTCACTATTAAGTATAACCGTAAAGGTTGCAGTTCCTCCAGCTTCGGTTGTATTTCCGCTTATTGCCGAAACAATTACCCCAGTAACATCATCATCGATATTGGTTGCGCTAACCGTTGGTATGGAAATGTTATTGTATTTAGCATCGCTACTAGTAGCGGTACTGGATATAGTATATGGCTGATCGCCATCTGCAACATTATCGTTTACCCCTATTAATGTAATTGTTCTTGGGGTATTCCAATTGCTCGTAGTAAAGGTTAAAGATGCAGGGCTAACAGTTCCCTCCGCTATATTGCTTGATACAAGATTAATGGTTACACCATGTGTTGGCTGAGTATTAAGAACAATAGTAGAAGTTGCTGTTCCTCCTCCTTCTGTTGTTACAAGGCCAGAAGTTGGGCTAACAGTTGCTCCTGCGGTATCATTATCCTCGTTAATAAAATCAACTGTAGTATTAAGACTACTGTCATACTTAGGGTCTGCACTGCTAATCTGAACGCTAACCTGATAGGGTTGATCCCCATCGTCAACTTTATCGTCAACTCCCTTAACCGTAACAAACTGAGGAATACCCCAATTACTTGGGGTAAACGTGATTGTAGCATTGGCAGAAATTGTGCCTTCGGTAAGTTTAAGTGAGGTAGATGTAATGGTAACATTGGCTGTTGGCTTAGCATTTAGCACAACAGAGAAAGTTGCTGTTCCTCCAGCCTCAGTAGTGTTTCCGCTAGTTGCCGAAACCGTAATGCCTGCAGTATGAATATCGGTGATGTTTACAGTAACATCATCCACGGTCATTCCGGTATAATTACCATCAGTACTAACCGCATTAGATGTAGTAATAGTGTACAACTGGTCTCCGTCATCAACATTTTCGTTAATTGCATTAACGGTAATCTGTTTAGATGCCCAATCCAAAGGGGTAAAGGTAACGCTTGCGGGCGATACGGATAACTCGTTAACGTTGGGAGAGGTTATGTTTATCGTAACATTACTGGTAGGTTTTGAGCTAAGTGAGATACTAAAGGCAGAACTGTTGCCCTCGATAATTATCATGTTTGTAGGCGAAACAGTAATACCTGCATTATCATCATCGATATTAGTTACCTGCACAGCAGCTGTAACCGTTGCAAAACCAGTATCACCACTTACATATGCAATGCTAAGGGTATAAGTTTGATTTCCATCCTGCTCATCATCATTTATACCGGTTACAACAACATTCTGATAAACATCCCAATTTACTGTTGTAAACGTTAGGTTTGTTGCACTAATTGACCCTTCAGAAATATCGAGACCCGAAATGGATAGATTAACGCTACTGGTAGGTTTGGCCGTTAGCCTAACCCCAAATGAATCTGAACCGCCCGCCTCTGTAGTTGTAATTGACGATTTGGCAAGCTGAATCCCAGCCACATCGTCATCGGCATTTACACCAGTAAGTGTTTTTGTAACTCCGGTAAAAACTCCAGCACTCCCACTAACAGAAAGGGTAACAGTGTAGTTTTGACCACCATCTATTACATCATCGTTAACTCCAGTAACCGTAACCTGCTGGTTTACATCCCAGTTTGCTGGCGTAAAAGCAAGCGTAGCCGGTGATACGGTTGCTTCAGCAGTTTTGCTTGAAATAACCGCAATGGTAATATTAGCCGATGGTTTAGCCGTTAACCTCGCCATAAAACTATCGGTAATATTGGGTTCGGAAGTATTTAGCGTTGTTTTTGATGTCCAAATTTCGGCTACATCATTATCAAGGTTTACCGCATTAACTATATGTGATAATCCTACATAATTTGCGTCGCCTGCAGAACCCTGAACAGTAACTGTGTAGGTAACGTCGCCGTCAACCACATCATCATCCTGTCCGGTTACCGTAATGGATTGTAGTGTACTCCAGTTTGATGCTGTAAAAACAAGCGTGGCGGAGTTAACCTTGCCCTCATTATTATTGCTTGAGGTGATGCTAATGGTTGTTGCTGCTGTTGGTTGGGTAGCCAAAACTACCGTAAAGGTTTCGGAACCTCCAGCTTCAGAAGTGGCAATGGAACTTTTTGATACGATAAGCCCAACTGTGTCATCATCACTGTTTATCACATTAACGCTGGCAATACTAAGCCCGCTGAAATTGCTATCGCCACTGATTGATGCCATATTAATGGTATAGTAAGCATCTCCATCGTCAATGTCGTCATTAACACCAGTAACGATAACCGTTTGTGGTGAATCCCAATTGGCTGGAGTAAAAATAATACTATTATCACTTAAACTACCCTCAGATGTGTTTACACCAGAGAAGTTGATTGTTACATTTGCTGAAGGCTTTGCTGTAAGTACAAGGGTGAACTGATCGGAACCCCCTGCCTCTGTAGTTTCAAGGTTTGTACCAGTAACGGTAACACCAGCCACATCAATATCAATATTGGTTACTGTTACATCGTCGGCATCTATAACCGAGTAAAATGGGTCAGTATCAGTAGCAAGTGCAAGTATTATGCTATAGGTTTTGTTGCCATCGATAATCCAATCCCTAACAGGACTAACTGTAACCGTTTGGGTTGAAGCCCAGTTTATTGGGGTAAAAGTTAAACTATTGGGCGAAACCGTTCCCTCATCTGTATTACTAGAACTAATGGGGATTGTAACACTTTGATTCGGTTCAGTTTCTAAAACAACGGTAAAGGTAGCAGAACTTCCTCCCTCGTATGTAGTTAGGTTAAGAGGTGAGACCTTTATTCCCGGCTGATTTACCATTATGTAAACTGGCTGTGGAAACTCAATGGAACAGTTCCCATTGTCGGCCTGAATTGTAAATTCATTGGAGCCAACTTCAAGGACTAAAGCATCAATGCTAATGCTGATATTACCCGGGCCATTGCTTGAGGTTACAAAATTTCCGTTTTTGAAAACAACGTATGTAACATCATTCTCGGTATTGTTAATGGTTATGGTTCCATTCTTACCCGGATCGACCGTACTCCCCTGAACGGTTAGTCCGGTATTCGGTAAATTTTTGACTGTAATTCTGAAAGGTAGCGAAGTGTTCTGGCAGCCATCCTTATCAACAAAGAGTGTATAATCGTTACCCGCATCGGCGAGTGCAACGCTAGCTTTAGAGAACTTTCTTTGTGTTGAAATGGTAGTAGTTCCTCTTCTCCAAATGTATGAAGTAGCATTAACCTCCGTTGCGGTAAGCAATAGTTCTTCGCCTACACAAACATTTAAATCGCCTGTAAAGGTTGTAAGAGGTGAAACATCTACTGTAAAAAACCGGGTAGATGTACATGTGTTACCCTCAACCGTTTTTTGTATTGTTAGGGTCCAATCGCCAATATCAACAGCTCCTGCCGATTGCTGAACGGTTCTTTGGTTGGAAACCTCAACACCGTTATACTTCCATGAGTATGAATTGGCCCCAAACTCTTCGGCAACCAGATACAAATCCTGACCCACACAAACAATTGTGTCGCCAGTAAACTCAAGGCTAGGGCTAACGGTAACAGCAAACTCTTCGATAACCTGCGATAAGCCATCGTCAACCATAATATAAATAATTGCCTTACCCGACTTATTTGCCACAGGATTAACGGTAACTGTCCTATTTTCGCCAGTACCAGAGATAATAATTCCTTTGTGCGGAACAAACTCAGGGAAACCAGAGAAACCGATTACCTCAAGAAGATCAGCTGGCGTTTCAGCATCAGAAACAGTAAAGTTTATGGTATTGGTTGTGCTATTTGTGCAAAGGTTTTGATCGTCAATGGGAGATATTGTTGGAGGGGTATTGATGATTAGGTAAACATTCTCCTGATTATTGCTCCACTGGCCATACGAATCGCAACCCTTCCAAATAAAACTGGTTTTGCCATGATAGTCGGCAGTTGGCACATATGAAATTAATCCAACATTACTTCGGGCAATTTCCTGACCAATAAAAGCAGGGCTTCCATTGTAACGTAAAGTTCCCTCGGTGGGTAGGGTAACAATACGAATAGTACTTAATGGCAATTCGCTAGGGTGAAAGAATTTATAATCAAAATTCTCTATTTTGAATGCTATTGGTTGATTTTTGGGCCCTTCGAGGTACACATCTCCAACCCAAGGTGAAGAACCGTCAACACATTTAGAACTGCTCTCCTGAACCACAATACCTATATTGCCATAGCCCAAATCTATTGCATTGAACCAGGTGTTCATGGTATTCATATTCCCATTAAACCCCACATTCTGAAGTGCGGCGTTCCACGACCATATTCTTGGAACATTATTCCCAACCACTAACTGCTTACGCTGGGTTGCATCCATTTGGCCGGCACCTGTTTCGTCGCCCCATCTGGTAATTGGTGTATCATCCCAGTAAAGGGTTGTTTGTAACTTATTGAATGGGCGAACCGATGAAGTAGTGATACCATCCAAGCGCTCCACATCGTAAAGCGGGAAATGTGCAGGGCCTCGTCCTAAAAATGTAGCAGAGGCAGAATAGTTACCATTGGCTACTTCGGCACTATTATCCTTCTTAAAATCCCAAAGAATATAGTTTAATCCCTTCTTCATATCTCTGTATATAACCCTATCATTCCCATCGGAAGAGAACTCTCCATCCTGATCAACATCAATTAAAATTGCTGTATAACCATCGATGTTTGACTCAATTTTAAAGAAGGTTACATCATCAAATGGACATGATGGCTCGTTTTTCTCTAAAATAACGTTGCTATAATCAATGGGTAGGTAAAGAGGTTCTCTGTTGTATTTATAGTCGAAAAAGAGTTCCTCCTCAGCCCAAACCTGAACCCTTGGGGGAGCAAGTTTAGTGTTTGGCCAAACAATCCTATCGGGGTCGTTCAGAAAAACATTGTACTCCTGAATGCCATCAATTGTTTGATCATCCTCAAGACTTTGGGTTCGCTTTATATAATGTGACTCCTCAGCTAACGCTGTAACACCATAGCTATTGGCTACAAACGTAAACGAATAGGGATATAACTTAAAGTTTACCTTGTTGATAAACTCATCGGAAGTAAAGACATAAAAATTTGCATTTACTGGGTATTCGGTAAAGCTGGCTGTGGTAAACGACCAGCCTTTTGACCATAATCGACCTGCCGATTTATTGGGCTCCCCTGGATTTGTAATAACATTATTTGAAGCATCAGTAACAGTTACATCAAAAAACTGAAGGGCAAAACGCTTAGTTGTAAGATATTGAAAACCTTGCCAAGCAGAATAACTTCCTCGAAACTCAATATAGTGGTTCCCTTTGATTTGTGCAGTATAGGTTAAAGCATCATATCCCCCTGTAATGGTTGTTCCGTTTAACACTGCTCCATTTGGGCCATTAATCGCATTTGTGTAATCAGCAATGTAACCATTGCTGTTAACGATATTACTTAACCTTGTTTCCGGATATACAACTGTTCCAATAGAGTCTTTAATCCGGAAGTATACATATCGAGGATCACTAACAACAAAGTTAGTTCCTATTGCACTAGCCAACTTCATCCCAAAATGGATCTTCTCTCCCACCTCAAGGTAAATATTTATCCTTTCGTTCTTCTTGCTATCGTACAATCCAAAGTTATTACCAGCAAAGGCTCCAAACTCAAGCCATAACCTATCGTTGGAGTTTGGCATGAACTGTTTGGTGCCCTCTTGGGCAAAGGATAAACCAATAGCACAGGTTAAAAGTGATAGGAATAGTATACGCTTCATGAATTCCATAGGTTTAAATGGTTACTTGCACAACGAATAGATGATAAGAACTGATTCTCTTATACATAACTTTTTAAAAATCGCCATAAAATTATAACTTTTAATCGAGTGAATGATATTTGTTAATCAAATAAATGAGATGCATCATCAAAAAGTGATCAGCACCTTTTTAGGGTTAAGAAGACCCTAACGGATGTTAAATAACGCAACTCTATATAGTTGCCTAGGTATAATCCATGATGCTCTTATGATGAAAACAGGAAAGGTTTATTATAAAGTTGCCTTGGGGTTTGCTCGGTTTTTAGATGGGATAGTCCTCTTAAATAGTTTTATTCATAAAAAAAGACCAATCAAAATGATTGATCTTTTAAAGTGACCCCGACAGGATTCAAACCTGTGACCTTCAGAACCGGAATCTGACATTCTATTCAGCTGAACTACGGGGCCAAATTGGAGGTGCAAAAATACCCATTTTTTTTAATCTGCCAATGGATGCCAATCTTCTTGTGCATTCAATTGACTAGGTACTACATGTAACCATCCCAAACGCCAACATCAGCAAGTGAACCAGGGTGATATCCTTTTGGTACGCTAAAATCGGCTGGAGTTAGACTTACTCTTTCTGCATTTGATACCTCTGATATCTGCACGCTACCGTCGCTTCGCTGTATCTGTACCTTTACAGGATAGCCTTGTTCAATAAGTTTAAAGTACTCATTTGAACTTTCAAAACTAGTGGCGTAAGCTCCACTGGCTAATTGATTAAGGAAGTAGCTAAGATTGATAAAGCTAAAATCGTTTGAAATTGGTAAATCCTTGGTTACCCAAAGAGTTTCCAGATAAAGCCCATCCTCAAGTATTTTGTACTTTGTAGCACTAAAATCCGAAATAGTCTCACCCTCTTTTTCTTTGAGTGCCGAGAAAGATTTTGCCCTTTGGTCAACAGGCGTTTTAGTTGGGAACGATGCGTCGATCATCTCATTGTACATTGCTCGCATGGTTACTTGTTGCTCTTTCTCAATGCCGTAAAGTTTTTCCTCAATCATTATCTCAAGTTCGGCCCTAACCTCAGCGTTAAATTTTGCTGGATCGCCTTTCCAGTATGTTTTGTTAATGCTGTTGATGTATATAATCTGATTCTCTTCAAGGTTAAAAACGGTGGTGAGATTTCCGTTTACCATTTTCATATATCCGTTTAGTAAGAAAACCTGCTCAACCCGTTCGCTTGATTTATCCCTTGGGATAGAGTAGTAATTGGTGGTAATGCTCCAGCCATTGGCAAGCATTGAAAGGGTTGTTAGCAAAAGGAGAGCAATAGCAAAGGTTCTTTTCATACTGTTCTGAATTGAGTTTGTTTATAGATGGTAATGCAATATTGTTTAGCTAACAAAATATGGACCGCTATTTAATTTTAACCTCTCCTTTGATTTCCCTCGACTCGACTCGGCACAACCGAGGGTTTTACTATAGGAGATAGAACTGTAAAGGTATAAAAAAAGGGAAGGCCAATTAGCCTCCCCCCTTGAAAATCTATTGGGTATTATATTCTCGTAGATTTGATTACATCATTCCGCCCATGCCCCCCATACCTGGGTTACCCATTGATGGCATTGGGTTTTCTTCTTTCTCGTCAGCCATTAGACACTCGGTTGTTAACAACATTCCAGCAATGGATGCTGCGTTCTCGAGAGCAACACGTGTTACTTTAGTTGGATCAATTACTCCGCTATTTAAAAGGTTCTCGTACTTGTTGGAATAAGCATTATAGCCAAAGTCGCCTTTACCTTCTCTCACCTTTTGAACAACCACAGAACTCTCTAGTCCAGCATTTGCAACAATCTGGCGAAGGGGCTCCTCAATAGCACGCTTAATAATTTGAATACCCGTATTTTCGTCGTCGTTTCTTCCGGCAAGTTTTTCAAGCGCAGTTATTGCACGAATGTAGGCAACACCACCACCGGGAACAATCCCTTCCTCAACAGCAGCACGAGTTGCACTAAGTGCGTCATCAACCCTATCCTTCTTCTCCTTCATTTCCGTTTCGGTTGAAGCTCCAACGTAAAGAACGGCAACTCCACCAGTTAATTTAGCTAAACGCTCCTGAAGTTTTTCTTTGTCATAATCAGATGTTGAGTTCTCAATCTGAAGTTTAATCTGAGCGATACGATTCTTAATACCCTCTTTTTGTCCAGAACCATTTACAATGGTTGTGTTCTCTTTATCGAGGGTAATTTTTTCGGCTGATCCTAGCATTTCAATTTTTGCAGCATCAAGGCGAAGACCTTTCTCCTCAGAAATAACTACACCACCGGTAAGAATTGCGATATCCTCAAGCATCTCCTTGCGGCGATCGCCAAAGCCTGGTGCTTTAACTGCGGCAATTTTAAGCGAACCGCGAAGCTTATTTACTACTAGCGTTGCAAGTGCCTCGCCATCAATATCCTCAGCAATAATAAGAAGTGAACGTCCGTTTTGAGCTACTGGCTCAAGAACTGGTAAAAGATCCTTCATGGTTGAGATTTTCTTATCGGTAATAAGAATGTATGGATTCTCAAGCACGGTCTCCATTTTATCTGGATTTGTGATAAAGTAAGGAGAGATATATCCTCTATCGAATTGCATTCCTTCAACAATCTCAACAGTTGTTTCAATTCCCTTTGCCTCTTCAACAGTAATAACACCCTCTTTCTTTACTTTCTTCATTGCCTTGGCAATAAGTTCTCCAATCTCGTGGTCGTTGTTTGCCGAAATAGAGGCAACTTGCTCAATTTTAGTATAGTCGTCGCCAATTTCAACACTCTGACTTTTAAGGTGCTCAACAACTTTTGCCACAGCCTTATCTATTCCACGTTTAAGATCCATTGGGTTTGCACCAGCGGTTACGTTCTTAATGCCAACGCTAACAATTGCTTGTGCCAAAACGGTTGCGGTAGTGGTGCCGTCACCAGCATCGTCGCCAGTTTTAGAGGCAACCTCTTTTACCATTTGTGCACCAATATTCTCTAATGGATCGCTAAGATCAATCTCTTTAGCAACGGTAACACCATCCTTGGTTACTTGTGGTGACCCGAATTTTTTTTCAATAACCACGTTACGACCTTTGGGGCCAAGGGTTACTTTAACCGCGTTAGCTAATTTATCAACACCCTTTTTAAGGTACTCGCGAGCTTCGGTATCGTATTTAATAATTTTTCCTGCCATAATTTAATAAGTTTCTTTAGTTAAATTCAATTAAACATTCATTTTCCGATAGTTGCAACTATACTATTGCAAGAATATCAGCCTGTTTCATCATTAGGAAATCTTTTCCATCAACGTTGATTTCAGTGCCGGAGTACTTGCCGTATAGAACAACATCGCCTACTTTTACCTCCATGGTTACGTCTTTTGTGCCGGAACCAACTGCAACTACAGTACCTTTTTGTGGTTTTTCTTTTGCAGTATCGGGGATGTAAATGCCGCTAGCGGTTTTCTCTTCTGCTTCCATGGGCTCAACCAAAACCCTATCGGCTAATGGTTTAATTTTTACTTTTGACATTTTTAGAATAATTTTTATGGTTAGTGATTACATTCAAATTTTCATCATGGTCGTATCGAAAGTTATGCCAAAAGGTATAACTGCCGTTTTGCCCTATCGTTTACTGCCATTGAATAGATTATTGTGGCATACCGCGATCATTGTACAGGAGATATGCATCTGTATTTTGAAACGTTAATAGCTTGAAAACAGGCTATTATCCTGGTTTTTTGGATTAAAAACCATCAATAGAAAAAGGGTGCTAGAATTGTGACATCCTGACACCCTTTTTATATACGTTGTTATCCTGTTTTTACTCCTCGGGTAGTACTGGCTTCTCCTGGCTTTCACCTTTTTCAGGTTGCGGAACTGGGAATGTAGGCATTGCCGAAGGGTCTGGAACTGATTGGATTTGCTGTTCTATTGCAGATTTTTTTTCAACCTCTTGGTTGCGAGGAATAGCAAATGAAGCCAAAAGACTAAGTACAAGCAAACTAATGGCAAGCGTCCATGTGGCCTTCTCAAGAAAATCGGCAGTTTTGCGAACACCCATAACCTGGTTTGAAGAGGAAAAGTTTGAAGCTAAGCCTCCTCCTTTTGAGTTCTGCACTAGCACGATTAAAATCAGCAGGATGCAGGCAATAATAATTAGAATTGATATAAGCAGATACATTGCTAATGATTTTTACGTTATTTATCGGGTTGGTTCTTTAATTTTTCAATTTGACCCGCAAAGTAAACTCTTTTTTCTGGAAATTTCAAACATAATTTCTCGTAAATTAAAATTGCTTTGCTATTGCGGCCTTGAGCTATGTGAATAGCAGCCAGTGGTTCGCTAATTGCATCGTCGGGATCCCTTATTGAATCGAGCGAAATATCCTCTTGCACTTCAGGTAGTTCCTCGGGTCGTTGCCTTGGAATAATACGAGGATTAGTTTCAATAAAGGTATCAATCAGTATTGCTTGATCTACAGGTTTATCCTTCTCCTCAATCTTTTGAGCCAACTCTTTATCATCGGAACTCGGCTGCTTTTCTGTGGTTACGGCGGGTATTACTGGTGCATCATCTCGGTTAAATCTACCAAATCCTGCTTCAGCAAGAGGATCGCTATTGTTAAATCCAACGGGGATTTCCAGTGTATAAAGTTGTGGATCGAGGTATGCTTCCTCATCGGTTTTGTGATGTCTGGGCTCTGAAGGATCACCAAGTTCCAGAAGTTCCACATCATAACTTTGTGGAGTTTCAGGAGTAATTGTTACATACTCCTTTAATTCGTCAAGTACGGCAACCCTTTGCGATTCGTCGAGCTGAAAAGTTGCACCAGCAGTTGGCCTTTCAGGCTGAGAAGAAACTTGCGTTTCTATTGGTGTAACATCCAGCAACTTACTTGAAGTTATTTTAGATGTAGCAGGATTTAATGTTAAGAATAGATTGTACCTGTTTGGTGATAAAGCCGCAGTCTGCTTAAGTTTTTGGTTAAATTCGGCCGATTTGGCTGCTTTTTGCCCAATTAGCTCCAATACTCGCGCAGGGTAGAAATACGGATATCGATTTATAAGATTGCTGAGCAGGCTTATGCCATGCTCATCAATAAGTTTGGGGTTTTCGATAAGTTTATATAACTCCTCCTTTTCCATTTCTACCAGTTTGCTACAGCGTTATTAAAAATGTCTTCAACCAATTTTTCAACAATTAAAGCTACCAACTGCTGTTCAACCTGAGATAAATCCTGAGTAGAGCTATAGTCTTCGAAGTGGCTAAATGTTTTATCGAAATTTTTAGTTGGATCTTTTGAGTTCTCAAATTTAACCCTTACAACTATTGTTAAACGGTTCTGTGCCGCAGTTTCATTTCCCTGAATGGCGATAGGAGTCTGTCCATAGCTCCTTATTTCTCCAGTAAAACTTAAATCGCCATACGAAGGTATAACATTTAGACTTGTTTGCGTAATAAACTTATTCCTTAAATCTTCCGATAGCTTGGTACTAAGGCTAGGATTAACCATTAATGCCAAATTCTGAAAATAATCTACGCTAACTGTTTTAACATCGGGTGAGATGGAGGCACCTGTAAAGGAGTAGTTGACTTTGCAGGATGCTACAAACAGGGCTACAACTAAAACAGTTAAGCCTGTAAAAGTCTTTAATTTCGAGTATCGAAGTGATGCTTGTTTAATGCTCATGCTAGTCAATGTTGTGCTCTTTTATCTTACGGTACAATGTTCTCTCCGATATACCTAGCTCCTGGGCCGCCTGACGCCTTTTACCATTGAACTTATCTAGGGCTTTCTTTATCATCTCTACCTCTTTATCGACAAGCGAGAGCGATTCTTCAACAATCTCCTCAGTATCCTGTATATCAGGATGATCTTGACTAAAATTTTTCTGTTCAAACCCCGAAGGTTTTGAGGTTTCCACAAAGGGCATTCCGTCCTTGTACAAATTTTTTATTAGGCTCGCATTTTCAGTGTGTATGTCGATATTGTCCTTTTCACTATGCAGCATATCGAGAACAAGCTTCTTCAGATCATTCACATCATTGCGCATATCGAATAGTATCTTGTAAAGAATCTCACGCTCGCTTGAAAACGATGGTTCAGAAATCCCTGCACCCTTGTTAGTAATAATTGCTGGAAGTTTGGTTGGGTTGTAATCGGGAAGATAACCTAACAACTTGCTAGCCGAAACTAATCTCGACTCCTCAATAACCGATATCTGCTCAGTTACATTTTTTAGCTGCCTAACATTACCTGGCCATTTGTAGCCAATTAGTAATCTGCGTGCCTCGTCGTCTAAGTTTATTGTAGGCATTCGGTATTTTTCAGCAAAATCGGATGCAAACTTCCTGAAAAGCAAGCTGATATCCTCTGTACGTTCCCGCAATGGAGCAATATTAATGGGTACAGTGTTGAGCCTATAGTACAAATCTTCGCGAAACCTACCGTTCTGTATGGCTTCTATTAAGTTAATATTTGTTGCTGCTATAACCCTAACATCAGTTTTTTGTGCTTTTGAAGATCCTACACGAAGAAACTCTCCCGACTCCAAAACACGTAATAGCCTAACCTGCGTTGAAAGCGGGAGCTCAGCTACCTCATCCAAAAAAAGGGTTCCGCCATCAGCCACTTCAAAGTAACCCTTACGGCTATCATGGGCTCCGGTAAAGGATCCCTTCTCGTGACCAAATAGTTCGGAGTCAATTGTTCCCTCGGGAATAGCCCCACAGTTTACGGCAATGTATGCACCGTGCTTCCGTGCGCTATACGAGTGAATTATCTGAGGAAAAACCTCCTTACCCGTTCCGCTTTCGCCGGTTATAAGAACTGACAAATCTGTTGGGGCAACCTGTAGACCAATGTCAATTGCCCTGTTAAGGGCTGGCGAATTGCCAATGATCTCGAACCGTTGTTTTATCCTCTGAATATCTGCTGACATATGAATGGGTTAAATAGTACTGACAAAATTACATATTTTAACCTTTTTCACCAATACCTATTAAAACTATTTAACTGTTATAGTTGCTAACACCCTTATTTAAACCCTGACATTTTTGCCTTTAACCTGTTCACCATTACAAACGTATTTGTACATTTGTGCTATTATTAACTTTAAAATTATGAAAAAGCCAATGCTTACGCTTTGCATTATTCCTGCTCGGTATGCTTCAACCCGATTCCCAGGCAAACCCCTTGCAAATATTTTGGGCAAACCAATGGTTCAATGGGTTTACGAGAGGGCGGCAAAAGCATTCGAGCATGTTTACGTTGCAACCGACGACCAAAGAATTGCAGATGCAGTTAGCGCTTTTGGCGGAAAGTTTGTCATCACATCAACCGAGCATAAAAGCGGAACCGATAGGTGCGCCGAGGCGCTGGATAAAATTCAAATACAGACCAAAAAAGTGTTCGATATAGTTTTAAATATCCAAGGCGATGAGCCCTTTGTTCATGCTGAACATCTTTTAATGCTTGTTAAGCCATTTAGTAAAAAGGATGTAGATATTGCCACACTTGTAAAACCGTTCAGCACAAATGAGGATATTTTTAATCCTAATAGTCCTAAAGTAGTAGTAAGTGCCAATGGTAAAGCACTTTACTTTAGCCGATCAGTAATACCGCATGTTCGTGGAGTTGAAATTGCACAATGGGCATCTGAACATACCTACTTTAAGCATTTAGGCCTTTATGCATACAGAAGTAATGTGCTTATGGATATCTCAAAGCTTGAGCAATCGCCCTTGGAGAAAGCAGAGTCATTAGAGCAACTTCGTTGGCTTGAGAATGGATACACCATTTATGCTGGTAAAACTAACATTGAAACTATTGCCATTGATACCCCAGCCGATTTGGAGAGAGCCATTGCCTGGGCCGAGAAGAACGAAAAATTTTAAATAAAAAACTCCCTGAATTAATCAGAGAGTTTTTTGTAATTAGTTTGGTTTCCCTAGTTAACCTCTCTAATAAGCAGAATGTAGGTAGGAAAGTGGTCGGAGTATCCACCCAGATATTGTCCTCCTGCGTGGGTACGTAATGGGTAACCCTTAAATCGTCCAGACTTTTGTTGTAAGAAGGTTTTGTTAAATACCATTGCTTTATAAAAACGATAGGAAGAAAAGTCTTTATCCATTAAACTTTTGCTTGGTATTACCATATCAAAAAGGCTCCAAGTGTCACGCCAGGCCAAAGTTCCTATACCCTTTTTATAAAAATCGTAAAACGGATTAAACATATCCCCTTCCTTCAGTTTACCCACATCGGTTTTTGCTCTAAGGTGCTTCATTACGCTTTCATTGTCGGGGTTGTCGTTTAGGTCGCCCATGTAAACAATCTTAGCGTTGGGGTTAATGTTAAGAACTGAATCGATGATATGCCTGCCAAGATCTGCAGCAGCGTTTCTTAAGGGCCTACTTCGACTCTCACCACCACTCCGCGATGGCCAGTGGCTAACAATAAAGTGAAACTCTTCGCCATCGAGCAATCCAGAAACAAGGAGTTGATCCCTAGTAAAGAAATCCTCCCTTCCCTCAATTTTAAGCCTATGGCTGATGCTATTTGTTAGTTCAAAATATTCGGGTTGATAAAGCAATGCCACATCTATACCTCTTTTATCAGGCCCATCGTAGTGTACAATATGGTAGTTACGCCCAGCAATGGCTTCTTGCTTTACCAAATCTTCAAGTACCGTTCTATTCTCAATTTCTGAAACACCAATAATAGCTGGACCATGGGGAGTGGCATCGGTACCAATTTTTGAAATAGCCATAGCCATGTTCTCCAGTTTTTCATAGTACTTCTTAGAATTCCATTTGTTTAACCCTTCAGGGGTGAAATCAATATCGTTAACGTCGGGGGTATCTAACGTATCAAACAAATTCTCAAGATTGTAAAAAGCTATGTTTATCACCTTAAACTGTTTTCCCTTTTGGCTAAATGTTATTAGAGGGATAACCAAAAGCAAGGATAAGGTGATTAATTTTATAAAAGACATTTTACCGTTACGCATAATTATGGGTGTTTTTTCAGTTGTTAAAAATAAATTACATCTCAACATTATGTAAAAATAATTAAAAATCAAAAAGATATTGTTTTTTAGACTGAGTTTAGGGGGTTATAAAGGTAAGATATTTTTATAATTTTAGGGCTATGTCAACAATAATATCTATTTTTGAAGTTCCCACTTTTGTGAGGATTTAGGAGTAATTAACACTATTTAAAATATATATGAGGAAAATTCAAGGACTAGCATTTCTGTTTCTTTTCACTGCAACGCTTGTAAGTGGACAAACAGATACGACTACAGTTGTAACAGGCGAAGAGTTTGTTCCTGTAATTACGCTCTCGTCAACCGATTTTGAGAGCGATGACGAAGCACATGATATCTCTGGTTTGCTTCAGGGTTCGCGTGACGTATTTTTATCTACCGCTGGTTACACATTTGGTGCAGCTAGATTTAGGGTTCGTGGGTACGATTCGGAAAACTCATCGGTGCTTATCAATGGTGTACCTGTGAACGATCCTGAAACTGGTCGTGCATTCTACTCCTCTTGGGGCGGACTAAATGATGCCATGCGCAATACCGTAAACACAATTGGCTTGGCAGCATCAGAGTTTACTTTTGGTGGATTTGCTGGAGTTAACAATATAGAGTTAAGGGCATCTCAGTATAGACCTGGAACTCGGATTAGCTACTCGTCGGCCAACCGCAACTACCGCAACAGGGCGATGTTTATTCACTCAACCGGCTTGGTTGACGATAAATGGGCCATGACCATATCAGGTTCAAGACGTTGGGCTCAGGAGGGTTACGTTGATGGTACATTTTACGATGCTTTTGCATACTTTTTAACTGCCGAACGAAAGTTTAACGATAAGCATAGCTTTGGCTTTACAGTGTTTGGAGCTCCAATGAAAAGTGGTCGCTCTGGCATTTCGGTGCAAGAGGCATACGATTTAACCGGAAATCAATACTATAACCCCAACTGGGGATACCAGAATGGAGAGGTAAGGAATGCAAGGGTAAATAACTACCACAGGCCCATGATTCTGCTTACGCACTTCGGAAGTTTCGGGGAAACTACAATCAATACAAGTATTGCCTACTCATTTGGTAGAGCAGGCAATACAGCACTTAACTGGTACGATGCTGCCGACCCTAGACCCGATTACTATCGCTACTTGCCCAGCTACTATAAAAATGATGATGAGTATAAGTTTAACAACCTTACTAGTCTTTGGCAGAATAGCGATGATTACAGGCAACTCAATTGGGACTCGTTTTATAAGGCTAACTCAAAGAACATGTTTGCTGCTCCAGGTGGCATTGTGGGCAATCGTTCAAAGTATATTGTTGAGGAACGTAGGAGCGATCAAAACCAGTGGGTTTTTAACTCAGTAGCTCGCAATCAGCTAAACAGCAACATTATGCTTACGGCAGGATTAAACGTTTCGCTTTTTAAAGGCTCTCAGTTTAAGGTGATAAACGATTTGCTCGGAGGCGATTGGTGGATTGATGTTGACCAGTTTGCCGAACGCGATTTTGCCGATGAGGATTTGTATCAAAACGATTTAAAAAATCCAAATCGATTAGTTCAGGTAGGTGATAGATTTGGATATGATTTTATAGCAAATATTAACAAGACAGATATTTTTGCACAATCAGAGTTTACCTATGCTAGGGTCGATTTCTTTGTTGCAGCAAACTTATCGAACACAAAATTCTGGCGTACAGGAAATATGCAAAATGGTCGTTTCCCCGATAACTCTTATGGCGATTCCGAGAAGCAAGATTTTTATAATTATGGTTTAAAAGGAGGTTTAACCTATAAGATTACAGGAAGACATTATATCGATTTTAACGCTGGTTACCAGACCCGTGCTCCCTATTTCCGCGATTCGTACATCTCATCGCGCGTTAGGGATAATGTTGTGGATGGACTAAAGAACGAGCAAATTTTAGCAACCGACCTGAGCTACATTGTTCGTGCACCAATGGTTAAATCTAGGCTAACGGTTTACTACTCCGAGAATAGGGACCAAACATGGAACCGTAGCTTTTACCACGAGGGATACAGAACCTTTATCAACTATGTTATGACCGATGTTGATACGCGCAACGTAGGCGCTGAACTTGGCGTAGAGGTTAACATTACCCCTGATTGGTCGGTTAATGCAGTTGGTGCATGGGGACACTATACATACAACTCACGCCCCAATGTAACCATTGCCCGCGATAACGATTACGAGCTACTTGCAGAGAATAGAACCGTTTACTTTAAGAACTTTCTAATTGGGGGTTTCCCCCAAGTGGCTGGTTCAATAGGTGCCCGTTACAATGCACCTAAGTACTGGTTTGTTGGAGCAAACTTTAACTATTTTGGTAAAATTTATATTGATGCCAACCCCGATCGTAGAACTGAGGCGGCTCTCGATGGTTTAGTTGAATCGGATCCACAATGGAATCAATTGCTGGAACAGCAAAAACTAAACGATGGCTATACCCTAGATGTTTTTGCCGGAAAATCGTGGAGAATTGCCCATAAGTATACCATAGCTGCAAACCTAAGCGTTAGCAATGCATTAAACAATAAGGAACTATCGGTAATTGCTTTTGAGCAGTTGCGTTACGATACGCGCGATATTGAGCGTTTTCCGCCCAAATTTGCGTATATGTTCGGAGCCAACTATTTCCTAAATGTTAGCTTTACCTTTTAAAAAGTAAATTGATGTAATTATGAAAAAGAAAAATAAATATAGAATCCTGTTATTATCGCTACTAATAGCGGTAATAAGCTTTGGATGCAACGACACTGAATTTGATACCCCTCCAATAAAAACGCTTGTTGATAGTACAGTTCTAACCATTACAAACTTAAGGGACAGTTTTCCTAGTGGTTCTCAACACATTTTTACAGGCGATAGTATTTTGTTTGGTGTTGTAACAATGGATGAGAGATCGGGCAATATATACAAGAAACTCTACATACAAGACAACGATCAGGCTGTTGAACTTAGGCTTACAGCATCGAGCAGAGTTCTTGAGGGTGACTCGATAAGAGTAAATTTAAAAGGAAGTACCCTAGGTTACTATAACCAACAGTTTCAGGTAGATAAACTTGATGTTGCTAACCTAGTTGTACAAGCTTCAGGGCTAAATAAAGAGCCAATACTTGTTACAATACCCCAACTCGCAGCAAGCGATTTCTCAACCAAGTATCAATCAAAATTAATCAGAATTGATTCTGTTCAGTTTTTGAGTGGTGAACTCAATAAAACATATGCAGATGCAGCAAATCAAGCCGATGCAAGCAGAACCCTTCAGGATAATACAGGAAACACTATAATTATTAGAACAAGTGGTTTTTCCAGCTTTGCCGGAGCGCAGGTTGCTCAGGGTAGTGGTTCAATTATAGCTATTGTTACCCAATACTTTGATACTCGCCAACTGGTAATTAGGAAGCTTAGTGAAGTAGAACTTGATGGTGAACGATTTTAATTTAAAATTATGATGACTATGAAAATTGATAAGATAACAATTGGTGCATTGCTTATTATAGGAATGCTAATCTCACTTGGAGGCTGTATTAAAGATGATTATGAAACACCCACAATCCCCGAAATACCGCTTGGTAAGGTAATGACCATTCAGCAGCTTAGAGATTTATGCCCTCCTGGGAATGTTCATAAGTTTACTGGAGATACGTCAGTTGTGGTAGTTGTAACGATGGACGACAAGTCTGGAAATCTATACAAAGAGGTATATGCTCAGGATGCAAATGAGGGAATTCTTGTTAGAATTACCTCACCGGGCGGATTGTATCAGGGTGATTCAATTTATATTAACCTTAAGGGTACAACATTGAAGTACTACCGTAAAGTTTTTCAGATTGACTCAGTATCTGTTGATGATAACATTGTGAAAAGAAATGTTGGGATTAATACTGCACCGGAAGTGGTTTCAATCTCCGACCTTAGCACATGGGATTATCAGGCAAGATTAATAAAATTAGAGGGTGTTCAGTTCGTTGAATCTGATACATCTAAAACATATGCAGATGCCGATAATTTAGAGTATGGAGAAGTCACCATTCAGGATGAGAATGGTAATTCTGTAATATTAAGAACAAGTGGTTATGCAAAGTTTGCAAGGCAGAATGTACCCGACGGAAGAGGTTCAATTACTGCTGTTGCCACTAGATACGATGACATAGTACAGCTAGTAATTAGAAAAGCGCAAGAGGTAGAGTTTGACGGACCAAGGTTTACTCCCACCATACTCACGGGGTCGTTTGATGAACCCTATACTGTAATGTATGCAATAAATAATAATACGGGTAGTGGAAAGTGGGTTGAGGGCTACCTAGTTGGAGTTTATGAAACTAATATTGATCCTTTCGCTCCATCCTTTACAGCACCATTTGCCACTAACTCAAACGTAATTATTGCCGACAGCCCAACCGAGACGAACATTGCGAATTGCTTAGTTGTTCAACTGCCGGCTGGCGACATAAGAAATGCAGTAAACCTTAAGACCAACCTAACAAATCTAGGTAAGCAAATCAAACTTAGAGGTAACCTTGTTGCGTATTTTGGCTTACCTGGGATGAAGGAGACTAATGGCTATTGGCTTAATGGAACCGGAATTAACCCGGATGACCAGATAGCCCCATTCTTTGAAGAGAACTTTAAGACAACTCTAGGAGCTTTTACAGCACATAGTGTTTTGGGTTCACAGGTTTGGAAGTGGGAGTTTTACGATGATGGATGTGCTGTTATGAATGGTTCAAATGCAGCGAATGAGGACTGGCTTATATCCCCCCAAATAGATCTTACTTCGAGAGTTGATGTTAACCTGACTATTCGCGAGGCAATTAACTATATTACCAGCTACAACGATTTGAAAGTACTTATCTCCACTGATTATGATGGGGTAAGTTTACCCACAGAATCAGGTGTTTGGGATGAATTAACTGGATTTAGTCGCCCTGTAGGGAACAATTGGAATTTTTCTGAAAGTGGGTACATTGATATTTCACAATACGATGGACAGAAGATTTATATTGGGCTTAAGTATACGAGCACTGTTGGCTCAAGTGCCGCTTGGGAAGTTGGTAAAGTTAGCTTAACAGAGGTGAGTAAGAAATAGGATGAACCAATGATATGATTTAAGAAAGGCTCAGGCAAAAACCTGAGCCTTTCTTTTTTCTATGTTTTATTTTGCAAAATAGCTAGATAAAAAGCAACAGACTAACCGCCATAACTGCCATGCCCCCAATTAAGCCATAAATTGAGAGGTGGTGCTCACCGTACTCTTGTGCTGCTGGCAAAAGCTCATCAATGGAGATGAACACCATAATGCCGGCAACGCTGGCAAACAGAATACCAAATGTTAGTTCAGTAAGGAATGGGAGAAGAATAAAGTATCCAACCAATGCACCAATTGGCTCTGCCAATCCGGATAGGAACGATAGGGTAAAAGCCTTCCGCTTATTGCCAGTTGCATAATAAACTGGAATTGACACGGCAATACCTTCAGGAATATTGTGAATGGCAATGGCAACCGCAATGGCTATACCAAGGGCTGGATCGGTAAGCGCTGCTGTAAAGGTTGCAAGGCCTTCGGGGAAATTGTGAATGGCAATGGCTAAGGCTGTAAACATGCCCATTCTCATCAATTTTTTATCCTTATGAACCTTTTGGTCTACCTCACCTACCTCTTCAACTAACCGAATCTCGTGGGGGTTTTCTGCAGAAGGGATTAACTTGTCGATAATGGCGATAACCGCAATACCTCCAAAAAATGAGGCTACAGTTAGCCAAGTGCCCTTGGAAACTCCAAGAACCTCTGTTAACGACTCTTTGGCCTTAAAAAATATTTCGACAAAGGATACGTAAATCATAACACCAGCTGAAAATCCCAGTGCAACGGATAAAAACTTGGTGTTTGTGCGCTTTGTAAAAAACGCTATTGCACTACCAATACCGGTTGAAAGGCCTGCAAATAGGGTTAAACCAAAGGCAATTAGAACGTCGTTTAGTTCATATTCCATAAGTTCTTAAACTAAAAAGTTTGTTGTATTTTAAATGCAAAGGTACTTATTTAGCAAATCAACCTCATGGGTAAAATCGATATTTGGGTTACGCTGTCCTATTTCTACTATTTTTTGCAAAGTGCTTTTAACAAACTGCTTAAAATCTTCGGTTTGAGTATTAAATGGCTTGTGGTTAACTGCTTGGGTAATCTTTTCAACCTCGGCCATTAGCTGCTGTGCCGATGGTGGAATGAGTGATTGCCTAAATTTATCCCAAATATATTCAACTGCCAATGGCGAAGGGTGAAGCATATCATTACTGTAAAAACGGTAATCGCGCAAATCGTCCATCACAATTTCGTAGGCAGGGAAGTAAACCAGGTTATTTGGAAATAACTCTATCAACCTGTTAATGGCTAGTATAAGTGTGGCTTTGCTAAGCTGATTGCCCTCTGCCCCATCCTTCCAATGCCTTACTGGACTTACCGTGAGGATTACCTTTAGATTGGGTTTCTCTCTAAAAATCGCCTCAAACTCCATTTGCCAAACGTCAACAATTTCTTCAACAGTTAACAATTTACGGGTAAACTCCTTAGCGGGAATTTTATGGCAGTTGGCAACCGGCTTGCCGGTTTTGGCAAGATAAAAGACCCTTGCTGTTCCGAAGGTAATAATAAGCCGTTGGGTTTTTTGCCAGAAATTGTGTGCATTGCTCAGTGAGAGGTTAATTCCCTCAAGGCACTCGGCTTGGTTGGGATTTGAAAAACTGGTGTGATGATTTAGGCTAATCCATTGATTGTTGTGCTGCATAAGTTCATTGCTGCCATAGGGTTTACCCTGTATAATGCGTTTAAGCACAAGGTTTACAGAGATGGGATTGTAAATAACCCCAAAGGGGTTAACCAATGTAGGGAGTTTTCGGTTAACCATTGTTTCCCCAATGTTCTCGGTAAAACATGAGCCAAGCAACATTGTGGGGGTGCCATAATCTATGCTAAAGGGGTATGGTTTTACATTTACAACGGTTCGAAAAACGTCATCCATCTTTCAACTAAATTAGAGGTTAGGCCAAATATAGGTTTTGTAAAGTAATTATTGCTTAATATGATTGATAGACACCCATTTTCGGCGTGCAATTATTAGTACGTATAATATCAGTAAAACATCAACTGCGAGTAGTATGCCAAAAATCCACTTGAGCCAAAGTGTTTCAAAGTTCTTGGTAGTTACCCATAGAATAGCAATTGGTGCTACTAAAATAATGCTGGCTTTGCTAAATAGTGTATTTGTTAAAAACTCAATTACATCACCATCGTTCACTTTCAGGTTTAACTTTTTGCTCCCAAACCAATTAAACCTGGCCTCTATGGTAATTAAACTGTCATTAACCTCTATTTCCTGTAGTTGATTTTCCTGAAGCGTGGCAACCTTCTGCCCATTAATATATATTCTGTATTTACTCTCGTCGTAGATTTTACTCTTGGGTCTCTTGATGGTTATCTTCATATCTAAATTTTGTATGTATGTGCTCTAAATCAGCCCTATTTTTCTCATACCCCAAAAGCATCTTTCTGTAGCGTTTATGTCGGCAGAGGCATCATGTGCGCCTTCAAAATCTTCGCCAAACAGCTTAAAATGCAACTCCGATAATTTGGGCCATTTATATCCGTAGGGTCCTGATATTTTACAATAATTTGTGGATGATTGCATAGTGCAAAGTTTCCTTCTTGTATTAAAGTTACTTTGAATTCTCTTTCTCAAAAGTTCAGCCCCCAATATTTTTTCATCGAAACTAATGTTATGAGCAACAATAAATTCAGAGCGTTCAACTAAATCATTGAATTTTCTCAGAATTTTCTCAAGGTCTTCTCCTTCATTAATTGCCCGTTCGGTTGTTATCCCATGCACTTTTGATGCCTCTGTTGGAATCACAAAGTTCTCAGGCTTAATAATATAATCATCGGATTCAATTCTATTTCCTTCCTTATCACATAAAATCCATGCAATTTGAATCATTCTGGGCCAATTATCCAAGTCTGTTACCGGGGCTTTCCAATTTCTTGGTAATCCTGTTGTTTCGGTGTCGAAAAATAAATACATGTTTATTGTTTTTTATGAATTCTAGTAGCATTGCCAATAACATTAAATGGTGTGATCAGTAAGGGATTATTAAACTTCCCTCCGTGAAAGGTTACCATTGTGGGCGAAGACCTATCGTATATACAAAAACTAAAACTGCCTAAACTGCTACACATACCACAAAATCAATCAGCCCTGTCTGCTCAATCTAACACAGGCAGACATTAGGCTGAGGGTTCGTTAAAACTTAACCGAGAGTGATAGAACTATCTCCCCAAAGGCAATTATTTAGTGGTTATACCGATTTTTGCTACTTGTATTAATTATTTTATTTCAGATATATCAATCTTTAATTCCTTTGCAACTCCTTTGCCATATGCTTCATCAGCTTGCATACAATTTTTAATGTGCCGTATTTTGATTTCCATTGGTGCATCACCCATGTTTCTTGCGGTATTTTCAAATAGAACTTGTTTTTGCTCCTTGCTCAACATACGGAAAAGGTTGCCAGGTTGCGAATAGTAGTCCTTATCATCATCCCGATGATTCCAATGGTCCGCTGCACCACTTAACTCCAAAGGAGGCTCTTTAAACTCAGGCTGCTCTTGCCATTGGCCATAGCTGTTTGGCTCATAACCTAGGGTTGCACCGTAGTTATCGTCAGTTCTCATTTGTCCGTCACGGTGAAACATGTTTAAGAATGGACATTTGGATTTGTTTACAGGAATCAAATGGTGATTTACGCCCAACCTGTATCTTTGTGCATCTCCATAGGAGAATAATCTGCCTTGCAGCATCTTATCGGGTGAAAAGCTAATCCCGGGAACTATATTTGCTGGGTTAAAAGCTGCTTGCTCAACGTCTACAAAATAATTTTCTGGATTTTTATTCAATTCAAAAACACCAACATCAATCAAAGGGTACTCTTTGTGTGGCCAAACTTTTGTTAAGTCAAAGGGGTTATGATAATGATTTTTAGCTTGTTCATCTGTCATCAGCTGTATTTTCATGTTCCATTTTGGAAAATCGCCTTTTTCAATACTATCAAACAGGTCTCTTTGATGACTTTCTCTGCATTTCCCAATTACAGCTTCGGCTTCTTGATCAGTTAGGTTTTTAATCCCCTGTTGCGTTTTAAAATGGAATTTCACCCAAATTCTTTCATTCTTGCTGTTAATCAGGCTATAAGTATGACTACCATATCCATTCATGTGACGGTATGATAGAGGGATTCCCCTTTCGCTCATGGTGATTGTTACCTGATGCAATGCTTCGGGAAGAAGTGTCCAAAAATCCCAATTGTTTTTCGGGCTTCTTAGATTTGTTTTGGGGTCACGTTTAACGGCGTGGTTCAAGTCGGGAAATTTTAAAGGATCTTTCAAAAAGAAAACGGGTGTGTTATTACCTACTAAATCCCAGTTCCCCTCTTCGGTGTAAAATTTCATGGCAAATCCACGAATATCCCTTTCAGCATCGGCTGCTCCACGTTCACCTGCAACCGTTGAAAATCGAACAAACATTTCCGTTTGTTTTCCTATTTCGGAAAATATTTTTGCCTTTGTGTATTTTGTAATATCATGCGTCACTGTGAATATTCCAAAGGCACCTGAACCTTTTGCGTGCATTCGCCTTTCGGGAATTACTTCCCTGTCAAAATGAGCTAATTTTTCAAGAAACCAAACGTCTTGTAAAAGCATTGGCCCTCTAGGCCCAGCAGTCATGGCATTTTGGTTATCAACTACGGGTGCTCCAGAGCTACTTGTAAGTTTTTTCTTTTTCATGGCTATCAGGGTTAGTTATTTTGTTAAAGTTACACTATTTCTGCTTCACACTTTTTATTCAATGAAGTTTTTTACACTTGCAACTAACTAATAATCATGAACTATTCACTTATATTTCCGCTAAGCCACTCCTTAATAATGTTGAATAAATCATCCTTAATGGGCTCGTTGTGCAGCTCATGATACATATCTTTAAAAGGAATGAAACTACAAGTTTTTGAATTTGCATGCAGCTCAGACGATGCATCGAACGATGCAACAGGATCGGCATCACCGTGGATTAGTAGGAAGGGTCTGTTCAGCCTTTCGATGTTGGCCAATGCATATTCGCCTGCTTCATCCATCACAGTAACTAATCTAGGGGTAATTTTGCCATGGTTTAGTGGGTCTTTTTTGTAGCCACTAACCACCTCAGCAACTTGACAAATGCCCTTTGAGTCGAGTGGTGCTTTAAATTGTAATGAAGGGGCAACCCTATTAAGTACCTTAACTGCCAAATTAAGTATTGGCGGGTTCTTTTTGGTTAGCTTAATCCATGGCGATGTGGCGATAAGCAAATTAAAAGGACTATTCTGCCTAAGTGCAAAATTTATAACAAGGTTGCCGCCCATGCTATGGCCATAAAGAACAACTGGAACTGATGGATTAATTTGACTTACCTTATTGAGCACAAGGTTTATCTCCTCCATAAATACGTTGTAGTTTTTTACATGGCCTCGTTTTCCATCCGATTGTCCATGCCCGATGTGATCCCATGAAAAAAATGCGTACTCCTGATCGATAAATCGTTGAGCCCAGTCCTTATACCTCAATGAATGCTCGCCCCAGCCGTGGCAAAGGCATATAATTGCTCTGGGAGCGCGAGCGGGTTGAGCGTACCATGCAAAAATATTTTCGCCTGATTTTAGCGTTAGGGTAGTCTCTTTTATTTCCATGTCAACATTAATATTTACAAGTAAATGTATGTAGAAAAAGTATTTGAAGGTGAATTTATCAATAAAAAATGAAAAGTCAAGTTTATGGATATTTTTACAGTTTCGTATTTTGATTAATGAGGATTCACTAGGGTTGGCCTTAGTATATCCTCAACTATTTTAAGCTAACCTCAATTAAAATTGGTTAACCTCATTAATTCTAATCCAAACAGTCGGTTTTGTTCAGATGAAAATATCTACTTTATATTCTTCCAGCCAATCTTATTCATTATGAATATGATTCCCGATCCGGCTGCTAGGGCAATCACGATTAAAATGGTTCCAATCAGGTATTCCTGAAAGAGTATTTTACCAAATCCAAACAGGAAGAAGAGAACCGTGATGCAGCCCAATAACCAGTTGAGGAAAAGATACCCATATCCTGTATCCTGTTTCACTTCAGGGTAAAGTTTGGTAAATTTTTTCCAGCCCCATCCGCCGGGGTGAACCTTTGTATAGAATTGCTTTAGTTTTTCATCAGAACTGGGTTTAGTTAGCAAAGTAACGGTTAGCCACACAGCAGTTGACCACAATACGATAATGATGAGGCATAGTTCAAAATCGGCCGAAATGGGATCGAGCCCAAAACCCCACTTTAGCACGGGGAAGATGAGATAAGGAGCAAGCATGGCCGAAATCTCTGACCAGGCATTGATGCGCCACCAGAACCAGCGAAATATCAGCACCAAACCGATGCCCGTGCTCATAACAATTACAAACTTCCATGCATCGCTAATTCGGCTGAATTGAGTTGTAACAATTAGCGAAAAGAAGATAAGTGCAAATGTGGTGATGCGCGAAACCTTAATGTAATACCTTTCGGTTGCCTTTGGCTTAATAAATGGTTTAAAAAGATCGTTCACGATGTATGAGGTTCCCCAAACGGTTTGCGAAGCAATGGTTGACATAAACGCTGCAAAGAAGGCTGCCAGTAAAAGCCCAACAAGACCAGCCGGAAGGAAATCGCGGATAACCATAACGTAAGTTGCTCCCTTGTCGGCTTCGTTAGGGTAAAGCACTAGGGCAGCAAGCGCCACAAGTACCCATGGCCAAGGGCGTAGGGCGTAATGTGCCAGCTGAAACCAAAGAGTTGCCAGTAATGAGTGCTTCTCGTCTTTGGCCGACATCATCCGCTGGGCTATGTAGCCTCCCCCACCCGGTTCCGCGCCAGGATACCAACTTGCCCACCATTGCACACCCAAATACGCCACAAAGGCGGTTACTGTCATCTTGAGGGCTCCTATACCTTGTCCCCCCGGCTGAGGATCGCCACTTACAATTGGAAGAAAGTCAAAAACCCATTTACTTGGGCTCAGGCTCTCCTTAAGCCCCGATATTCCACCAACCTGCTTAATGGCAACAATGGCCAGAACGATACTTCCCGTCATGGCAATCACAAACTGAAAAGAATCGGTTATGGAAACACCCATTAATCCAGACATAGAGGAGTAGATTGCAACGAATACAAGTAATGTTCCTACAAGCAGAATATGTGATGAAAATTCAATGCCTAATATGTTGATCGATTCAATGCCAAGGAAAGTTAAATCAGGAAAAATCACCTGAAAAATTTTCACCATGGCTAGGTTTACCCAAGCAATTACAACAACGTTCATCACTATACCAATGTACACTGCACGGAACCCGCGTAAGAACGACGCCTCTTTTCCCGAGTATCGGATGGAAACAAATTCTGCATCGGTTAGTATATCTGCCCTTCGCCATAGGCGTGCAAAGAAAAACACGGTTAGCATACCCCCCAGCAGCATATTCCACCAAAGCCAGTTGCCGGCAATTCCTTGCTGTGCAACAAGTTCGGTTACGGCCAGCGGCGTATCAGCAGCAAAAGTGGTAGCCACCATGCTAGTGCCTGCTATATACCAAGGTAAATTACGTCCGCTAAGAAAAAAATCGTTTGTGCTTTTCCCTGCCCTTTTGGCTAGGTACATGCTAATGCCAATACTTACAAGCATATAAGCTGTAATTATTACCCAATCGATCCTTGAAATAATCATACTGTTTACAGTTTTAAATTGATATTGAACCTCCAATTGATTTCTCTAACCTGCGAGCGTGCTCTAAAAACTCATTTACAGTCATTTCCTTAAATGAGAGTAAGCCATGAGTTGTTCGTAACCGAGGACTCTCATTCTGGTAGAAGAACGGCTTGCCCAGTACTAGTTGGATTGTCTGCAGTTGCTCAACCCATATTTGCTTAGAAAGGTCACTAAACTTGCCATCGAGCATATAGCTGGGGAACGATGCATCAACCTGACTTCGGTAACAATTTGTAAAGGTGCTGTCCATGATGCTCATGGCATTAAGCGATACAGGAACGATGTGAGTTGCTTCGGATGGATGAAATTTGTACCAAACGTTTCGATAGCCCCAAACCTTGAGATGGCTAAGATCGGTTTCTTTGCTCCATTCCCTAAGGGCTTCGGCAATAGCCTGAAGTACCTTATAGTGAGTATCTGGGCCGCTCCCCTCGGGGTCGAAGGCAAGACTAACCACAGTGGGTTGGATGGATCGGAGCTGCTGAAGAATTGGCTCCACATCGCGGTGGAGATTGGGCTTTTCGGTAAAAATATCACCCGTGTAAAATCCTAAACGTAAATGGTGAACGTTTTCTGATACTATTCCAAAGCAAGCCCAAACTAGTTCCTCTTCAAATTCCCGAACGGCTCCCTTAAGATTTTGAATTTTGGGTGGATCCTTCTCACCATCAAAACTATTTCGGGTAATGGATAGGATTTCTTGAAGCTGGTTTCGAAGTTGCTGCTTGTTTTTTACTCCCCAAAACTCTATGATGTTTCGAACCAACCTGTGGGAAAAGGCTCTTCGGCGTTCCTCGGGGTGACCTGATGCTACCTTTATAAGGTAGTGATAAACATCCTTGTCGCGCTTATACTTGTATCCAGAATCGAAAAAATCGGGGTACTCAACCATCTGAATAAGATCATGCTCTAAAAACGATAAGGTATCTTCAAGCATCGACATCAAAAAATTGTTAGTCACAGCCGTAAACCCCGATGTCATAATGGCAAAATGAGAATGATTTGTTTCGTTACGTGATAGCCTATGGATGTGGGGTAGTAACCCGAGCATAATATCGTCGTGATGGGGACCAGTGTGATAAAATACTTGATTATTAAGGGACTGCATCCCCTTCTCAATTTTTGATTCCGCGGAGGCGATAACTGTTTGTACCGTATCGTGGTTTAGGTCTGGAATGAGTTGGCAGTAGTCATCATTCTGCAAGTCTTCAAGCGTTAACCTGTCGGCATACTTATTTATTTTTTGGCATAGATCAATAACTGCTCTGTCGGTTTTTCCCTGATTCCAGGAAGTCCCACTGTAAAAGTAATCCACAAAATCTTTTAGCATACTAGCGGCACCTTGGGTTATGTAAAAACGTGCATTCGGTAATTTTGATAGCACCGATGCAGGATAAAGATTCGATGGCTCTTTTTCCAATGCATCGCTAACCATGGGGGCCTTGGCCTCGCCTGCTGCAAATATAATGGCTGTTACATTTGGGTTGTAGGTAATGGTTTCTAAACCAATAGTAATAATTAGCTTGTTGCGTGAAACTTCAATGCCCCCTAAATCGCCGGCAGCAACAGCTTGAGTTTCAAAATTTGTGGCGGTTAGGCGGGTTGATGAGTGGGGGTCGGAGCCCCGGGTGTTAAAGGCAATGTGCCCATCAGGACCAATACCCCCAAGGAAAAAGCCAATGCCACCAAGCGTCCTAATTTTTTTCTCGTAATCGGCACACCAATTGTCAACCAAAAAGATTGACTGCTGCTGAAGTACTTCAAGTTTTGATTTAGGCGCTCGTGAGCGTAGGCTAAGATCAACTATTCCATTGGGAAAAACTTCCTTAAAATGCTTTCCTTCGGCCAATAAAATCTCGTCGCTATTAATTAGCATAGCCTTCGACTCATCAAGTCCAAAGCCCTCAATGTAAAATTTCTTTACGTAATGGTAAAAACTGTTCTGCTGTGCAGAGTTTATAGGATAAAAATCATCAATTTGAACAAAATGAAGGCCCTTAAGCTTGGGCTTTTGGTTAATGTTTAGACCATGCTGTTGACGGAAGTTTTTTGCCTTTGTATCCTCCCAATTGTCAAGCAGGTATCGGGTCCATTTAATAAAGTGTTCGGGCGTTTTTCCGGTTGGCAGGCTTATTACTCCATTGGGATTATCGGAAACCCACTCGAGGAATCGAAGGGCTGAGAGCAAGCCGAGTTTAGGAAAGTTTTCAACAGCAATGTAGGGTATATTTACCCTATTTTTTCTGGGGATATTACAAGTAAAAGCCTTTTCAACTGAAGTAAATTTTGGCGTTATCATATTGTTGAATGTGTTCGTATTCTCTATGGTTAACTGGTACTTTCAGCGTTCATCTTTCAGTACCTGTTAAATCAATTCATCTTGCAATTTAGTAATGAGTTTTATGATGAGTAAATTTTAGATTAAAAAAAGATAAATATAGCGTAAAAAAGGTGTAACCGCCTACGAAAAGTATATAAGAGTTATGGCGTATCGCTAAAACTACATCAGCATTAAAAGCATGATTGTCTCTAATACTATTGAAAAAATATGAATAGAGAAAACCATAGGTAAAAAAATAAAAGTCGGACGGGCCAATAGATTTATTCTTCATATTACGAAGATTAAAATGCTTAGACCCCAATGCTCTGGCAAGTCTCAATGAATTTGGCGTAGTTCGCTCTTGATACGGGCGTATCAGTAAACACTTTAACGAATTTATCCTCGGAAATGGAGGGTAATTCCTCATCGCTAATTTCTAGCACAATCTTTTTAGGTAAAATTGTGCGTAGAGTTTGAACCTTAATTTTGCTATTCCACGGGCAAACCTCTTGGCATATATCACATCCAAAGCACCAGCCGTTAAGGCTTTCCTGCTCTTCGGGTGTGAGTTGGCTTTTCTTTTCGATAGTTAAGTACGATATGCATTTGCGAGCATCAATAACACCCGCCGAAACAATTGCCCCTGTCGGGCAAGCATCGATGCAACGTGTGCACGAACCGCAACGATTAGGTATTTGGTTTACCGAAGTCTCAATATCAACATCAACAATTAGCTCTCCCAGAAACGTATAACTGCCTATTTTGGGATTAATTAGCATGCTATTCTTGCCAATCCATCCTAAACCTGACTTTTGTGCCCATGCTCGTTCGAGCACAGGTGCCGAATCAACAAAGGCACGACCATTTATGGTGCCAAACTCTTTCCGAAGAGAATCGAGCAGTTGCCAAAGCATGTTTTTTATAACCGTATGGTAATCGACGCTAAGAGCATAGCGCGAAATTTTAGGTGGTTTTGTTGATATTGGCAAATTACCAGGGAAGTAATTTAATAATACGCTAACAACCGATTTTGCATTGGGTACTAGCAGGGTGGGGTCAAGTCGTTTATCTCCATTACGCTCCATGTAGCCCATTTCTCCATGCATCCCATCATTAATCCAGCCATTAAAAGGTTTTATCCTATCGGTTAACTCACCAGCAGGGGTTACTCCGCAGACATCAAAGCCTACATTTTTGGCAAATGCCTCAACAATATTTAGGGGTATTATCAACTTTTGAAAAATGATTATAAAGGGAAATAAATTGCTTAAAACTACTACTCAACTGACTGCTTAAAGTAGTAATGTAGGGTTAGGTTTTTAAGATACTCCTCCCCTAGCGTTTCAATATCCTCGTTGCAATAGTTCCATTCAATACGTGCTTTAATGTTTTGCTTATGAATTGCCTCCATAAAGTAAAGTATTGCCTTTATAAATGGAAGGTTTGACGGAGAAACTGAGAGCAAATGGATATCGAGGTGAATATGCTTTATGGTTGGGCAAATGGGCACATCGCTTAGCATTTTCAGGATTGGGCGATAGAACTCTAGCGGATTTGGGTGATTGCAATGTCCTTTGATGATAAAATCTCCAGCACAATCAATGTAAATTAATGGGGATATTTCCGTTTGGGTAATGCTTAAACCTTTACTAAAATCCTCGGTTATTAGGTTAAAAGGGAATTTGGCAATTGATTTAAAATCTTCACCATCCTCCATTAAATCTTCATCCTCACTGGAAAAGTACCAGTTAGCCTTAAACCTACTTTCTTTATCTGCAGACTCATTAAGTATCCTTATAATGCCCAATACCATTAGAGAAGTTGGTGAATCGTAAAAGCAAAGGTCAAAATTAACCTCTAACTTCTTTCCACTCTTGCTGATATATTTTGATGCCCATCCCTCTGTTGGTTTCATTATATCCAAAATAGAGTCTGGGGTTGATTTACCAAGAATAATAAGTTCACCTCTATTGGCGTTGCCGTAAATAAATGGAGAGTTATAGGTTGGCAAAAGGAGTAGGTTGCTCATTGTTAAACACTAGTTTACAAAGCCCAATTACTGTATGCAGCAAAGTTAATAAGGTTATTGATAAAACCTAGATTTAGGTTTTACTGTGTGCTACAACTCATTACGGCTGTAGCACACAGTAGTTACTATAACACTATGTTTACAATTTTGTTTGGCACAACAATTATCTTTTTGGGTGTTTTCCCATCGAGGTAACGTGTGGTCTGCTCATTTTCAAGTACCATCTTTTCAACCTCTTCCTTCGGAAGATTCATGGGAACATCTAGCGTGTACTTTGTTTTACCATTGAATGAAATTGGGCAGGTAAACGAACTCTCAACCAGGTGTTTCTCGTCGTATTTAGGCCATTGAGCATCGCACACGCTTTGACTATGACCAAGTATCTGCCAAAGTTCTTCAGCTATATGCGGTGCATAAGGAGCAATAAGCGAAGTAAGTAACTCTAGTATCTCGCGTTTGTTGCACTTTAAATCGGTAAGTTCGTTTACGCAAATCATGAATGCTGAAACCCCGGTATTAAAACTGAAGTTCTCAATATCCTGATTAACCTTCTTAATGGTTTTGTGGATTGATTTTAACTCCTCTTTAGTGGCGGGTTCATTGCTGATATCTACCTCGTTTTTGGAGTTGTGGTACAAGCGCCATAGGCGACGAAGAAACTTATGTACCCCATCAATACCATTGGTATCCCAAGGTTTCGACAACTCTAGTGGCCCAAGAAACATCTCGTAAATACGAAGTGTGTCGGCACCGTATTTCTCAATAATATCATCGGGATTAACCACGTTGTACATGCTTTTACTCATCTTCTCAACTGCCCATCCGCAAACGTATTTGCCATCCTCAAGCACAAAATGCGCATTTGTGAGGTGGGGTTGCCATTTTCTGAACTCTTCAATGTTCAGTATGTCGTTCTCTACAAGGCTAATGTCAACATGTATTTCATCGGAATAGTGCTCACGACCAGGAACGTTCTTGGAGACAAAGGCAGAGAAATTTTCAAGATAATCCTTCTCAACAAAGGCGGGAACATCCTTACCATCTATTACATCTTTTATACGGTTGATAACACCTTCTCTGGTATCAATAAAATCTCGAATGGGGATAAGTAGTAGTTTATACCCTTTTTCTTCTGCCAGCGCTTCGTAGGGCTCTGCTACTTTCTCTAGCGATTGTTGTTTTTTAACCTCTATAAGCAAATTGGCATCGGGACTGTAAAAGTCGAATTTCCGATTCCCTATGCGGTAGTTGGGGACAAACTCAACCCCCATTTTTTTATCTTTAAGAGACTCCCATAAAATGTACTCAGCCATTTTTTCGGGATTTATTCGGTACACAAAGTTGGAACGGCCCTGAATCATCCCTTGGTTAATCAACTTATTAAAGGGTTCGTTTTTGCAAACAACCCCAAGGTCGAAAAGGAATTTGTTCCAAAAACGCGAGTAAACTAAATGGCCCGTTGCATGCTCGGTTCCACCAATGTATAGGTCAACATTTTCCCAGTACTCATTAGCCTCTTTTGATACCAATGCCTTATCGTTCTTTGGATCCATATACCGAAGGTAGTAGGCCGACGACCCAGCAAAACCGGGCATGGTACTAAGTTCGTATGGGTAACCTTCGGGCGTTTGCCAGTTTTTGGCACGACCAAGCGGTGGCTCACCCTTTTCGGTAGGCAGGTATGAGTCAACTTCGGGTAAAACAAGAGGCAGTTTATTCTCGTCAAGGGTATAGGGCATTCCCTCTTTATAGTATATTGGAAAAGGCTCGCCCCAGTAACGTTGGCGACTGAAAGTAGCATCGCGCAAACGGAAATTTACCTTGCATCTACCAAGCCCTTGTTTTTCAATATTCTGATTTATGGTATTAATAGCCTCCTTAACCTCAAGCCCATTAAAAGTATCACTGTTTATCACAATGCCTTCCTTTGCATCGTATGATTCGACCCAGGTTGCAGGGTCGGTTGGTGTTTCGCCTGGTTGTATAACCGTTTGTATAATGGGCAATCCAAAGGTTTTAGCAAACGCAAAGTCGCGACTATCGTGAGCCGGAACAGCCATAATAGCACCAGTGCCATAACCACCCAGCACGTATTCGCTAATCCAAATTGGAATTTTCTTCTCGGTAAATGGGTTTATGGCATAACTCCCTGTAAACTGCCCCGAAACCTTTTTAACTTCGGTTTGCCTTTCACGCTCAGTTTTGCGCTTGGCCACTGTGATGTACTCCTCAACAGCCTGCTTATGCTCGGGAGTGGTTAACTCTTCAACCAACTCACTTTCGGGCGCAAGCACCATAAAGGTAGCACCATAAATTGTATCGGGACGGGTGGTAAACACCAAAATGCCCATATCGGTTCCGTCCACTTTAAAGGTAACCTCAGCACCCTCGGAGCGGCCAATCCAGTTCCGCTGTATCTCCTTAAGCGAGTCGGACCAATCGAGCGTTTCTAAATCGTTTAATAACCTCTCGGCATAGGCCGAAATGCGAAGGCACCACTGCCTCATCTTTCGCTGCTCAACCGGATGACCACCACGTACAGATAGTCCCTCCTTTACCTCATCGTTAGCCAAAACAGTTCCCAAAGCAGGACACCAATTCACCATGGTATCAGCAAGATAGGCAAGGCGATAGGCAAGCAAAGTTTCCTGTTGCTGCTTTTCGCTCATTGTTTTCCACTCTTGGGCGGTAAAGGTTTCTGTTTCGCTGCATGCGGCGTTTACTTGGGTATTGCCATTCTTTGCAAATTCAGCTACTAGTGCTTCAATGGGCTCGGCTTTTTGTGTGGTATTATTATACCAATGCTCAAACATTTTTATAAACACCCACTGAGTCCAGTGGTAGTAGTTGGGGTCGCTGGTGCGCACCTCACGGTCCCAATCGTAATTAAAGCCAATTTTATCGAGTTGTTCTCTATACCTTTTTATGTTGATATCAGTTGTTATTGCTGGATGCTGCCCGGTTTGTATGGCATACTGCTCGGCGGGTAGGCCAAAAGCATCGTAGCCCATGGGGTGAAGCACATTAAATCCCTGCTGACGCTTGTAGCGCGAATAGATATCGGAGGCAATATAGCCTAGCGGATGACCCACATGTAGCCCTGCGCCCGATGGATAGGGAAACATATCGAGAACATAAAACTTTGGTCGCGATTTGTCAATATCAACCCTATAGGTCTTGTTTTCTTTCCAGTACTGTTGCCACTTCTGTTCTATTGCAGAGAAATTGTAATCCATAAAGCGTTGGTGTTGTATATTTAAAATGAATTGGCAAAGATAGAAAAAAGATGGGATTTGAGGGTGATCTAATTGTGCTGTTTCTCTGGTTAAGAAAATGGATTAACCCTGTTTGGGAGGGCAAAGATTATGGCTGCTTTTCTTTAGTATACTGGAGCTACGCTGCCAAAGCAAACTTCCAACAACAATATTAACGGGTACTAGGGAACTCGACAAAGTAATTCATCTCTTAGTGAAACGAAATTAATTGTCCTATCTCTTAGTTTTAGCAAAATTCTTTTTGTTACCAATAAAAATTATTTAGATAATTTTTTTATGTTTGTATGATCTATTTTTTTTCTCCACTTCATACTTCCTTATGAAAAGGCTGATCTTTATAGTTTTTATGGCATCAATACTTAGCATTCAACTTGAAGCACAGGAAGTTGTTAAGGTTGATAAAATCACCCGCTACACCCAAGACCTTGAAAAAGCTAGTGAAAGGATTGATGATGTGCAAACCCAAATGGAGGAAGCAAACCAAATGGTGGCTGAGGGAAAGGCTCTCGAAAGATCATCGAAAAGTGAAAGTAAAGGATTTGCAAAACAGCAAAAAAATCTAACAAAACAGTTTGAGAAAAAGAAGAAACGCCTTTCTAAAACAATGGAATCGAAAGATAAAGAGACGAAAGTTGAGGCTAAAGCTGAACTAAAGGAACTTTCGATAGAATACAAAGCCGAACTTAAAGAGGCGAAAGGAGAGTATAAGAAAGCCCAAGGGAATTACAAGAAAGCTGTAAAGCTAATCAGCAAGGGCAAGACCAATGCAAAAAAAAATAAGGATAAACTTAAGGACCTAAAGGCTAAGTATAAAGTAGCAAAAAAAAGGCTAGATAATGCCATATCTAAGCAGCAAAAGAAAGACGCCAAATAGGTTTAAATAGCTAGTGGCTATTGTTGAAATAAAACACAGTTCGATTAAATACTCAATTTTAAGAGCGAATTTTTTTATATTAGCATAAAGTGCTGCTAGTATGGTTGTTCTTTGGATTTTACTTACTTTTCAAACCATAACAAGTATATTAGTCCGTGGATAAACATGAAGGAAATAAGTGCTTTGTAAGGTTTCTGTTACCTGAAAATCATAGCTTTGTTTAAATTTGGCTAACTTGTTTAACTTCAGTTTATCAATACTGCTAACCACCTAAAATCGCACACAGTATATTTTATTTTCAAAACCAGGTTTGTGATATGCAAAAAATAAAAACACTTATTGCACTGCTCCTGTTTACAACCTTTGTAAATGCACAAATGGTTGACATTTCATTGCTCAAACAGCATGTTTACACCCTTGCATCCGACTCGCTTATGGGACGCGGTTTTGGGGCAAAAGGAGGCAGAATGGCTGCCGATTACATTGAGAAACAGTTTTTTAATGTAGGTATATCTGCTTGGGAAGGAGCTTATAAACATGAATTTATAAGCTCAGGGATGATGCTTAAAACGGAAGGTTGCAACATAATTGGGTGGGTTGAAGGGAATGACCCAATACTAAAAAACGAATTTATTGTTATTGGAGCCCACTACGACCATCTTGCATATAAGTTTAAGAATGGTGAAATGATTGTGTATAACGGAGCCGATGACAACGCTTCGGGAACTGCAACACTTATAGAACTTGGCCGCTGGATTGTACATAATAGAACCCAAATTAAGCGGTCGGTAATACTAATTGCCTTTGATGGTGAGGAAGCTGGTCTAATAGGATCAACGCACATTGTTAAAAACAAGCTAATTCCAATTGATAAAGTAAAACTTCTGCTTAACATGGATATGGTTGGGATGCTTTCAACTTACGAAGGGCTAGACCTAGTGGGCAACAAATCGTTAAACGATGGTGATAAAATTCTTGATGGGATTGCACACAAGCATGGAATAGCTATAAAAAAACAAGGAAGAAAAATTGAGCAACAAACCGATACTTCGCCTTTTGGGAGATTAGGAATTCCATCAATTCACATATTTACTTCAACAATATCACCGTACCACAAACCCGAGGACGATGCCGAATTGCTTGACTTTAGTGGCATGGCGAAAATTGCTGATTTTATGATAGATGCAATAAAAACGTTAAGTAACCAGGAGGAGTTGAAACCCGACAGACGATTTTTGGCATTAGTTCAGAGTAAATGGTATGCGCCTACCTTTGGTTTAAAAGTGGGTATGGGTAGCTCAAACCATTCTTACGAAAAGGAGTTTTACGTTGGAAAACAAATTTTTGCCGCTCAAGTAGGTTTTTTTTCGAAAATTAATATAACAAAGGCGTTAAGTCTTCAGCCTGAGTTACTATACCGAACAGTAGGAAGCAAGCATACCAACGGCGTTTTACGAACTCATGAAGTTACCATTCCGGTAAATTTAAGGCTAAGTTTAAACCCTTGGTCAAAAGGGAGTATGACGCCCGAAGTTTTTATTATTGCTGGGCCATACTACTCGCATAAATTCTCAGCAAAAGTTGGGGTAAACAAGCTCGACTTTGATAATGATTTTAGGGTAGATGAAAAAGGACTTCAGTATGGTATTGGTATTGAGATGATGGGCGTGCAGTTTAGCTCATCGTTTCAACGATCATTTACCTCTATTGATAGAAACAGTAAGGTTTTACCAAATAGCTACATGCTTAGCCTTGGTTTTACTTTTTAAACATTGCAGTTTGTTAAACAATAAATTAAAATTTTTTTGATATTGATGATTTACCGAATACTCACGCAACTCGCAACTAAATCCACGAACTCATTACCCCTAAAATCAAATTCCTTTTTAGCAAAAATTAATACCTTTACGCCAAAACAATAGTATGAGAAACACAGTTCTCACCTTTATACTCCTTACCCTAAGCGTATTTGCTAATGCTCAGGTAACTTTTATTATTAAATCGCTGCCCGAGGATACTCCCAAAGGTTCATCGTTTTTTATGGCGGGCACAAACAATAAGTGGACACCTAACGACCCCGATCAGCAGTTTAAGTACGACAATCTTGGCAGACTCTCGCTTACGCTATATTCTCTGCCCGACACCCTTGAGTATAAAATTTGCCGTGGCAACTGGACCTCAGTTGAAGTAGATTCAACTGGCAAGGATATCCCCAACAGAATTTATGTTGATTCGCTGGGCAAAACCATAGTTCTAACCATCGGCAATTGGCGCGACAGGTTACTACCAAAACAATTGACCTCAACAGCAACCTCAAATGTATTCTTTACCCCCACAAGCATTGAGATCCCACAGCTAAATCGGAGGCGCACCGTTAGGGTTTACTTCCCTCCCAACTACTCATCAAGGCAAGGATTCCCGGTAATCTACATGTTCGACGGGCAAAATGTTTTCGATCAATCAACCGCATTTGCAAACGAGTGGCGAGTTGACGAAACACTCGACAGCCTGCATTACACCCGAGCATTTGGAGCCATTGTAGTGGCCATTTACCATGGCGAAAACGAACGAATTAACGAGTACACTCCATGGCCAAACCAAGAAAAGGTTGGTGGCGATGGAGCAAAAATGGCAAAGTTTATTGTAAAAAATTTAAAACCCTATATCGATAAGCATTACAGAACCCTACCCGATGCTGATAATACCATGATAATTGGCAGTTCTCTGGGCGGGCTGATGGCGCTTTACACAGCACTTGAGTATCCTGATGTGTTTAGTAGAGTTGGCGTTTTTTCCCCTTCACTTTGGTGGAGCGATGAAATATTTAAACAGATTGAAAAACACAAAAAGAAGGACTATCAAAAAATTTATCTTTTAGCTGGGGAGCAGGAGAACGATAAAATGGTGCCGAACCTGAAGAAAGCTGAAAAGATGTTAAAGGAAGCTGGATTCTCCGATGACAATGAGCTTATGATAAAAATTTGTGAGGATGGAAGGCACAGCGAATGGTTCTGGGCGCGTGAGTTTCCCTTTGCCGTTAGATGGCTCTTTGATTTTTAAACTTGTATAATCAAGCTAATCATAATTACCTGTTTACTAGTAAATTAATAATCTAACCAAACTACAATGCTACGCTTTTGCCTTTTAGCCATTACCCTTGTGCTAAGCACAAACCTTTTCAGTCAAGATCCTCTTCCACAGCACATGACTCAAGCCGAAAGGCTTATCTGGGATGATTACCTAAAGAATTACCCTACTGATAGAGGCACTGCACCACCTGCCCAAACCCCACGAACCCCAGCCGAATGGGAGGAGATGCAGGGCGTACTTGTAACCTGGGCAAGCTATAACTCAAATCTCCGTGAGATTATTCGCTATGCTAAGCAATACGTTACCGTTTACATAGTTTGCAGTAATTCTGCAAACGTTCAAAACTACCTTGCCCAAGGCGGAGTAAATTCCGATAATATTGTTTTTATTATTTCCAACTTCGACTCCGTTTGGGTACGCGACTACGGCCCACAAAGTATCTACCTTAACGGAACCAACCAGTTGGCTTTTGTTGATTGGGTATATAACCGCCCACGGCCTAATGATGATGTAATACCCTCAGTTGTAGCCAATGAGCTTGGATTGCCCGTTTACCAAATGACTCAGGCCCCCAATCGCCTAACTACCACCGGGGGTAACTTTATGACCGATGGCTTTGGTAAGGGTTACTCATCGAAGCTTGTACTAGATGAAAACAGCAGCTTAACCGAAAATCAGATTAATACTATCAAACATAGCTACATGGGCATTAGCCCATACATCAAAATGACAACCCTTCCCCACGATGGCATTCACCATATTGATATGCACATGAAGCTGCTCGACGAGGAGACCCTGCTAGTAGGTCAATATCCAACAGGCATTTCCGATGGACCTCAAATTGAAGCTAACCTGAACTACATTCTCAATAATCTTCAAACCCCCTACGGCAGGCCCTACAAGGTAGTGCGCATACCCATGCCTCCCGATGAAGGTGGTGACTATCCAGATGGTGACTATCCATATGACTCCGATTACCTTACCTACACCAATGCGGTTATCCTTAACGGCCTGGTGCTTGTACCCATATATGGACTATCGCAGGATAATGAGGCGCTTGAAATATATCGCAGTGCCATGCCGGGCTACAAGGTTGTGGGAATTAATATGCGTAACGTAATCCCCGCCAGTGGTGCAATACATTGCATTACCCGTGAAATTGCCGCAAACAATCCCATATTTATTGGCCATGCTCCCCATCGCAACAAGATTGACTACTCAACTGAAGGGTACACCATTGATGCAACCATTGAATCGGCCCAAGGAATTAATAACGCTTCGGTTTACTGGAGCATTGATACCACCGCTGGATTTAACCATACCGATATGCAGCTAGTTGAAGGAATAAACTATACAACCACCCTACCTAGTCAACCTATTAATAGCACTGTTTATTACTACATTAGCGCAACCAATGGTAACAGTAAAACCATAACCAAACCGCTTGTAGCACCGCTTGGTCTATATACGTTTGAACTTAACCCCACATCTTCGTCCACAAATTTTTTAAGTGTAACAACCAATGGAGAAGGTGAAACATCAATCTACGGGAATAATTTCGAATTTGTGACTGGCACACTTTTAACCCTAACTGCAACGCCCAGCAATGGTTGGAAGTTTGATAAATGGGAGGTGAACGAGGATACCTACCTAACTAACGAGGTGCAAATCACTATAGATGAAAATCTTAACGCAACGGCCTACTTTATTGAGATACCTAACTATACGCTTACAATGACAACTAATGGGAATGGAACAACTTATCCCAGCAATGGAACTCATGAATATGCTGAAGGAACAGAGATAATAATAAATGCAACGCCCAGTACCGGTTGGCAGTTCGACAGGTGGGAAGTGAACGAGGATACTTACCAAACTAACGAGGTACAAATTACCATAAATAAAGATTTGAGCGCAACGGCCTACTTTACTGAGGGAACATCAACACAGACATTAACCCAAAGTAAGTTAACACTTTACCCCAACCCTTCGAACAGTTCGATTTGGATTAAGAATCCATCAATAACCAGTAATGCAGAAGTACAGGTATACAATACTACCGGTAAACTTGTTAAGGCAGAAACATTTACACACGCAGAAGAATTTCCTGTAAACGTATCGCAGCTATCCAATGGCGTTTATCTGGTGAGAGTTATTTCAACCCATGGGGTTTGGAGCGGTAGGTTTGTGAAGATATAGTTTTAAAATAATTTTTATTTAAAGTTTATACGCTGAGGCAAAAGTGAGCATTAATAGGTTGTAATGTGAAATTTTACTATGGATTATAGGGATAAGGTTTTTTTAGAAGTGGCAGAAAACCTCAGCTTCTCAAAAGCTGCTAGCGAATTATTCATCAGCCAACCAGCTGTTACTAAGCACATAAAAGAGTTGGAGAGCAATTTAAACACCACCCTTTTTGAGCGAAAGGGGAATAAGGTGTATTTAACAAAAGCAGGAAAAACTACTTACGATTATCTAAAAAAAATAGCGCAACAGTACGAGGAACTTGAGTTTGAACTTGGCAGGATGAATGACACGTTTAAGGGAACGCTCCGTATCGGGGCAAGTTCAACCATATCGCAGTATCTCATCCCTAAGGTTATTGCTGCTTTCCATAAACGCTATCCAAAAATTGAGCTGTTCCTCTTTAACGGCAACTCCTTTGAAATGGAGCAAAAACTACTGGGAAATGAGATTGAGGTTGCGCTTGTGGAGAATGATTCGTCGCAATTAAACATTAAATATACCGATTTTCTTGATGATGAAATTGTTGCTGTTACCAGCAGCAATAGTGTTTACTCAAAGCTAAAGTTCATCTCATTGACCGATTTTCAGCAAATACCCATTGTGCTCCGCGAAAAGGGATCGGGTACCCTTGAAGTGATTCAGAAACAGCTACTAAAGAATAAGATTAAATTTGACGATCTCAATATCCTAATCCATTTGGGTAGTACAGAGGCAATTAAGAATTTCCTGAGTGATTTTGACGGTATAGCCCTTGTGTCTGAGAAGTCAATTGAAAAGGAACTACTATTAAAACAGATTACAAAAATATCCATAAAAGGATTTAATTTCAACCGCAAATTTCGAATTGCATTCCGACAGGGACACGAAGCACTATCTTCAAAATTATTCATTGAATTCCTTTCCCGTTATAACTTTTAGTTATCCATAATAATATTTTAGTATTTGTTTTGATTATAGCATAACTCTATTTTTGTCCTGTACTTAATCGACAAAAACATGAGCCACAATCTAAATCAAAAACAGGTAAGCGCCATTTATGGCATAGTAATACTTTTTTGTTTTTTGCCACTTATCTCACCCGCCATTGCTTTGGTTATGGGCTTAGTACTATCAGTGCTTGGCTTAAAATACAATAGAATAACCAAATACACATCGCTTGCCCTGCAAACCTCAATTGTACTAATGGGTTTTGGTATGAAACTTACCCAAGTGATAAGCGCATCAAAAACTGGTTTTGTAGATACTGCAATATCCGTAGTGCTGGTTATGAGCGTTGGTTTTCTGTTATCCAAACTCCTCCGTGTTGATTCCAAGATAGGCACACTAATATCGGCAGGTACAGCCATATGTGGTGGTAGCGCAATTGCCGCAATATCATCAGTAATAAATCCAAAGAGTTCGCAAATCTCATTCTCGTTGGTAGTAGTTTTTATCCTAAACGCAATTGCTCTAATAATTTTCCCTGCAATAGGTCACTATTTTAACCTTAGTCAAGAAACATTTGGCACGTGGGCTGCCATTGCCATTCACGATACCAGCTCTGTTGTTGGTGCTGGCGCAACCTATGGCACCGAAGCCCTTGAGGTTGCCACAACCGTAAAACTAATACGTGCTCTTTGGATTATACCCTTATCAATAGTTATTGCGCTGCTACAAAAAGAGCAAAATGGAAAAATTAAAATACCCTGGTTCATTGGACTTTTTGTGGCAAGCATAATTGTTGCCTACCTTTTACCATCCGGACAAGGTTTATTCAATGGCCTTAACTGGTTGGGTAAACGAGGAATGGTGATTGCAATTTTTCTGATTGGCTCCAACATCTCTTTGGCCGAAGCCAAAAATGCGGGGTTTAGAAGCTTTGCACTAGGCGTTCTGCTGTGGATATTAGTGGGCACAGTTTCTCTTATTGCGCTTACAGCTCATCTTTAAATAATTATAGTGTAATTATCCGAAATGAGACTTAAAAGTCCATGCGTCATTGCGAAACACTCGTACTTTGAGTGTTGAAGCAATCTTTATTATGTTGATTTACTAGATATTACTCTGTCAAAAAGAACTATCCTTGCAATAAAGTAATATCTTTACATTCCTCAGGTATATTTTCGGAATATGCTCCAAATACATAAAAATAGTTGAGCAAATAATAGCCTATCCATAATTTCTTAATAACTATCTTCAATACTATACAAAATCATATGCAATTTGCTAATTGGCTAAAAAGCATTTTTTTGTGGACATTGAACCTCAGTGTGTGGATTTAACTATGCAAAATGCTGTTGCAATAATCAACGGAATAAAACAGCAAAACAGCTCTCCTTTATCTGTTATACAGCACAACAAACTTGATTTACAGAACTACTTCAACTTTAATGGCACCCTATTTTAGGCATATAGGTATATAAGTATATGCTTAAATGCCACAATGGTAAAGTATTTTACAAAAGGAGCAATTGGGGCACAATACATTGATTAGGCCCTTTAATTAATTACTAATTTAAAAATGATCACTATGAAAAAAATGATGTTTATTTGTACTATCGCCCTTGTTTTAAGTGTGGGCGCAATTTCAGCACAGGAATCAAGATTTGGTGTAAAGGGAGGATTAAACCTTTCTACCCTAACTACCGATGACTTTGATGATAAGAACCTAAAAACCCGGATTTCATATTGGAGTGTTCAGCAAAGTTTCGCTGGGCGATGCGTTGGCTATACAACCTGAACTACTCTACTTAACCAAGGGAGCAAAATACTCATACAATAATGCTTTAGTTGAAGGAGATACCAAATTCAACCTAAACTACATTGAACTACCTGTTAAACTTGTTGTTAACCTTGCAGAGGTTTTTGAATTACAATTTGGACCCTACTTGGGATATCTAGTGAGTGCAAAATCGGAAACCAATGCTGAAGTGCTTGATTTTTGGAACATTGACTCCGATGAAGAAATTGACCGGGAACAGTTTAAAACTTTCGATTATGGATTGAGCTTTGGCGTAGGTTTCGGTCTTGACCCCTTAATTGTTGGTGTAAATTACAACCTAGGGCTTACCCCTGCAGCCGATGAGGATAAGATATCGAACGATATTCTCAGTGGTGCAAAAAACTCTGTTATCCAAGTTTATGTTGGAATAAAATTCTAAATATCAATCACTTAAAAACTTAAAATTATGTTACGATTAGCAATTGTATTTTTTATTATCGCCATAGTGGCCGCAATATTCGGCTTTGGAGGAATTGCTGCTGGAGCTGTAAGCATAGCAAAAATTGTTTTCTTTATCTTCCTTGTACTCTTTTTAATTTCATTGATTTTTGGTGGTGTAGGCCGATATAGAAGATGATAGTTTACATACATATTCTGAACGTTGATTTGCTATTAATTATTCGCAAATCAGCGTTTTTTTATGCAGAATAAATAAAACTCTCAACAATCTTCCCTCAAAATAGCTTGTTTGTTTAATAGGTTCAATTTATTGAGCTAATATCCCTGCAATCCTCTATATTTAAACAGATAGTAATTTTAATCTCACGATAAAATAGAGGTGTAGTTCCCAAAATATTCTTGCGAATTGCTTTAAGAATGTACCTTTGCCTTAGTAAGTACAAAATGGGATAGTTGTATTTCCCCGCTAATTGAAACTCATTGAATAACTCATAATCTACCATAGATGAGAAAGCTGAAGTTTTTATTGCTGTGCACTTTAACTTTTCTTTACTCAATTAATGCATTTTCGCAGGTAAAAATAATTTTTGATACAGATATTGGTGGCGATGCCGATGACCTAGGAGCACTAGTTATGCTGCATCATTTCATCGACAAGGGAGAGTGTGATTTATTAGCTGTAATGTGCTGGTCAACTGAGCAGTATGCTGTATCGGCCATTGATGCAATAAACCGTTACTATAATCATCCTCACATTCCAATTGGCGCCCGAAGTGGCGATCCCTATGCTGAAAGTTGGAACTATACTAAGCCAATTGCCGATAATTTTTACTACGAGCTAAGCTATGCTAGCGTTGATGATGCAACACTGCTCTATCGGAAAATACTTAGCAAAAGCCAAGATAAAAGTATTACCATTATTGTTGTTGGGCCTCTTAAAAACATTAAAAACCTTATTGAATCTCAGGGTGATTCCATTTCAGATTTAAGCGGCAAAGAGCTTATTGATCAAAAGGTAAAAGAATTTGTAATAATGGGGGGGCAATTCCCCCAAGGAGCTAACGAATGGAATTTTGACGGCGGAATGCCTGGGGTAACAAAGTTTGTTATTGAAAACATTAGCACACCTATTACTTTTATAGGATTTGAATTAGGTTTGGCGATAAAAACTGGCGAAGTCTTTAATACTATCGATCCTAAAACACCACTTTATATCGGCTTCATGCATTTTAGCAAAAATGCTCCGTGGATTAAAGAATACTATAAAGGCAAAATATTGGATAGTTCGACATACGACCAAGCAGCAGTTCTTTATGCTGTGAGAAAGGGAATAGGAGTTTTTTGGGATAAAATTGAGAATGGAATTTGTTTGCCTGATGATACCGGCGGGAATATATGGGTTGAAGGTATAAATTCAAATCACTCTTATCTCAAATTAAAAATGGACCCAGAAGATATAGCAAAACTGATAGAATCTTTAATGCTTGGTGAGTTTTAGACTCAAATATTATCAATAGACAAATGCGCTATACGCTTGTATGCCATAAAGTTGAGAAACTCTATAAGCAGACAGTTTTGATCTTTTAGCACAACTTTGTATTCATTATTTAATAAATTAAGTGCATAGTGAGTTAATTTAAATTGTACCTTTAATTTATTAAACACAAAATTTGAACTCTCAAATTTACTCACTAGTTACAAGCAACCTAAAAGACCACAGTTAAACAAATAACAATATTGAAATGAAACTTTCAACAAAATCAGAAAATATACTGAAACAAATTAGCGACAAGAACACCAAACTTGGCGACTTGCGGAAAATTGCGAAAGAGATAAGAAAAGACCACCAATTGGCTATTGAGCTTTGGTCAGCTGAACATTTTTTTGCCCGACAATTAGCAATCTTGATTATGGACAAAAAACTTCTTACCGAAGAAGTGATTAATAAATTAGTTGCTGACATTAACCAACACAACGAAAAAGAAAAACTTCAACTTATTGATTGGTTAATGGCAAACCAACTTACCAAAGACAAAAAGACACTTGCTTTAATAGAAAGTTGGGAAGACAACCAATCTTCACTTAAAAGGCGAATCTTTTGGTATTATCAAGGTCGTTTGCGTTGGACAGGACAACCACAACCTGACAGTGAAAAATTACTTTCTAAAATTGAAAATGAAATCGAAAAAGAGCAACCCGAAGTGCAATGGGCAATGAATTTTTTAGCAGGTTGGATAGGTGTTTATGAAAAAGAATATCGAGAACGCTGTGTAGCACTTGGTGAAAAAACAGGGCTTTACAAAGGTAAAATGGTATCAAAAGGATGTACACCAGAATATTTGCCTGAATTCATTGCGATTGAAAGTAATAAACGAAATTTATAATTCTTGTGACGATTGAGCGAAATATAAGAAAGGCAGCTTGTAACAATGTATATAAAAAATAGGCGAAATAGTGCTAAATTCAAGGCATGTGGCTCGTATTAAAGTTTGTGCTTAACCGAAAGTTTCGTGCTTCGAAATCGCCTACTTTTCATATACTAACCGTTAGCTGCAATTTTAAGCTCACAAGCTGATGGTGGTTGTCCTTTTATTGCAGGTGCAGAAAAACGCATTCCCATAACTTTTGAAGACCCAAAAGTACTTGACAACACACCACAACAAGCAGAAAAGTACAATGAAAGAAGTCTGCAAATTGCAACTGAATTATTCTACGTTTTTCTCAAATAAATTCATAAAAAATGGCTTCAAAAAAATTAAGTTTTCTTGACAGAAATCTAACGCTTTGGATATTTGTAGCAATGGCTTTTGGTGTTGGACTTGGGTTTTTTATTCCAACATTTCCAAACATTATAAACTCGTTTAGTAGCGGAACTACAAACATTCCGATTGCAATCGGTTTGATTTTAATGATGTATCCCCCTTTGGCAAAGGTCGATTATTCATTATTGCCAAAGGTTTTTAGAAATACAAAAATCCTCTCTATTTCAATTATTCTTAATTGGATAATTGGTCCTGTTTTAATGTTTGTTTTGGCAGTTACATTTTTACGAGATTATCCCGAATACATGGTCGGATTAATATTAATTGGTTTAGCTCGTTGCATTGCAATGGTCTTGGTTTGGAACGACCTCGCAGAAGGAAGTAGCGAATATGGTGCAGGTTTAGTGGCTTTAAATAGTATTTTTCAAGTGTTTGCGTACAGTTTTTACGCTTGGATTTTTATAACGGTTCTTCCGCCATATTTTGGATTTGAAGGAGCGATTGTGGATATTTCAATCGGAACAATTGCAGAAAGTGTAGCTATTTATTTAGGTACTCCATTCGTGATGGGAATTTTAAGCAGACTTATCTTAGTCAAATTAAAAGGCGAAGATTGGTACACAAATAAATTCATTCCGACAATTTCGCCAATAACTTTAATAGCACTTTTATTTACAATCGTAGTTATGTTCTCGCTAAAAGGAGAATTGATTGTAGAAATTCCAATGGACGTTCTGATAATTGCAATTCCTTTACTAATTTATTTTACGCTAATGTTCATCATCGGTTTTTTCTTTACCAAAGCATCAGGAGCAGAATATGACAAAACAGCTTCAGTAGCATTTACAGCAGCAGGAAATAATTTTGAATTGGCTATTGCTGTTGCAATTGCAGTTTTTGGACTAAATTCAGGACAAGCGTTTGCGGGAGTAATTGGCCCTTTAGTTGAAGTTCCTGCATTGATTTTATTGGTCAGAGTTTCTTTTTGGTTACGGAGAAAGTACTACGAAAAATCCAACGCATAAAGCCATACACATTTGCAATTCTCACCAGCCAACGCCACACCAAAAATTGCAAAAGAGTCTGTCTTTGCCAACACTGAAAACCAAGAAGAACGGAATAAAGCCAATTGCTAACACACGGTATATTTTACGCCCCTCTTTTTGGCTTTTTGGGTTACTTTTAGTTTCAATTTAACTTTTCAACGGTTATAAATCCCATACAGCATCGACACACTCCAACCCGTTGCGGTAATTTTAAGGCGACCCGAATAAAATAAGAGACAAACGATTTGTAGCAGAACATCGTGGAGTACCTTTGGCAAAAAAAGAACATAAACAGTTAATACTGTGGGCTTGTCAATGTGCTGAAAATGTATTCACATTACTTCCCAACCAGATTGACAGTGGACTGACTAACGCAACTAATACAGCAAAAAAATGGTCAGAAGGAAAGGCTTCCGTTGGCGATGCAAGAAATGCCTCATTTGACTGTATCGCATTTGCAAACGAAGTGACTGACCCCAAAAAAATTGCAGTTGCTCGTTCAGTTGGCTACGCAGTCGCAACGGCACATATGGCTGACCACTCTTTGAGAACTTTAGAATACGCTTTAAACCAGTAAAACTTGCAGACAAGTCAATTGATATTGAACGAAATTTTCAAGACAAAAATTTATCGATTGACATCAAGCAACTTGTTCTTTCTGCAAGGAGCAAACAGACTATAAAAGCCAAATGTAACTGATACATGAAAAACATCGAACCGCTAACATACAGTATGTTGAACTTAATATGATAACGAAAAAATTATTAAATTAGCCTTGACCTAAAAACTAACATAAACCGATTAGAATACCGATAATGCACATATACCGTGGTTCGTTCCAAATTAAAACAACAAAATCCGGTTTGTGAAAACGTAAGGACTAACCACACAATTCGACAGCTAAAATGGAGTATAAAAATCTTACAATAAAGCAGAATAGACCTGAAAACCATACGAGTAGAAAAACCTAAAACTAAAAGCCATGAAAAAAATTATTACTGTTTTTTCGCTTGCAATGCTATGGGGTTTTCAAACTTTTTCGCAAGCTTTTATTATTAACCATAACAGTACTAAAATATTGCAAATACCTGAAGCAGCAATTGAAACGGCAAAGCAAAATCTGCATATCGCATATGGGCATACATCTCATGGTAGCCAGTTAATTTTTGGCATGAATGATTTAATTGCCTTTATGAATGGGAATGGATATACAAACAATCTGTACGCATGGAATAATGGCGGAACCGATGGGGCTTTAGATTTACACGACGAAGCTATGAGTGGTGATGTAGGGTATTATCCGGATTGGGTAAATAACACACGCAGCTATCTTGGGGATCCCGATCCCGAAACCGGCAGAGGAACAGGTGAAAATGAAGATGTAAATGTAATTATCTGGTCGTGGTGCGGTCAAGTTGCGTCACAGTCTGAAAGTTCTATGATTAGTAATTACTTAGCTCCGATGACCGAATTAGAAGCTGATTATCCTGGAATTAAATTTGTTTACATGACCGGCCATTTGGATGGTTCTGGAGCAAGTGGGAATCTCAATCTCCGCAATGAGCAAATTCGGGCCTATTGTAACGATAACAATAAAATTCTGTACGATTTTGCAGATATTGAAAGTTACGATCCCGACGGTGAAACAGATTACATGGCATTAATGGCAAATGATAACTGTGATTATGATTCGGATGATAATGGCTCGCTTGATAAAAATTGGGCAACAGAATGGCAAAATTCGCATGCTGTTGATACTGATTGGTACGAATGCTACGCAGCGCATAGCCAAGCATTAAATGGCAACCTAAAAGCATATGCTGCATGGTGGTTATGGGCAAGCATTGCTGGCTGGAATCAAGGTACAGGTATTTCAACGGGCGAACAAAATTCGCCAGTTGTATCTGTTTTTCCAAACCCATCTAACGGAAAACTCATGGTTACAGCTGAAAACAGTAGCATAAATACAATTGAAATCTACAATCTGATGGGGGCCAAAGTTTTTTACTCAACAGATATTATACCCTTATCAACTAAAGAAATAGACCTCTATGGACTTGCGAATGGAATATATGTTATAAAAATTTATGGTGGAGCGAAAATTTACACAAAAAAAATTGTTATTCAGTAGCAATACCTAAGATTGCTTGATATATATGTTTTTATTATAGCATCAAGGACTTTTCTGCCTTGATAGTGATGTAGTTTCATAATCCCCAATGTTCATAGCATCACCCATTGATTGCTATGGCTTCACTGTGTTTTCCGTATACTGGTAAACTGTTACCCTACCCTACCCCGTGCAAGTAAATTGCACCTCACTGACAGGTTTAACCCACTGATTATATAGCTCTTCACTGTTATAAATTTGTTGATATTGTTGTGAATTAGCCTAAAATAGTATCTTTGACTTATTGAACACAACCTACCGCTTATTCGGATGGTCTAGCCTAGTGTTGTGAATTGCTTTCAGATTGTATCTTTGACTTATTGAACACAACACTTTTTCTTTCACTAGTGATGCAGGGCAGGTTGTGAATTGCTTTCAGATTGTATCTTTGACTTATTGAACACAACTAATTCAGGATTAAGGAATACTTATTTATTGTTGTGAATTGCTTTCAGATTGTATCTTTGACTTATTGAACACAACCAATGCTTCAATCAATGTTCCTTTTTTTAGTTGTGAATTGCTTTGGCTTCGCCGATCTCGCATAGTACGCTCGATTCAGATTGTATCTTTGACTTATTGAACACAACCGATACCAATAAAGCCGCATTAGAACAAGCGTTGTGAATTGCTTTGGCTTCGCCGATCTCGCATAGTACGCTCGATTCAGATTGTATCTTTGACTTATTGAACACAACGAACACAATACGCCACGTCGTCTTCAAGGGGTTGTGAATTGCTTTCAGATTGTATCTTTGACTTATTGAACACAACTATATCTACAATAAGTACCTAAGTAAGAAGGTTGTGAATTGCTTTGGCTTCGCCGATCTCGCATAGTACGCTCGATTCAGATTGTATCTTTGACTTATTGAACACAACTTTCGCAAAGGGAATGTCATTAATCGAATAGTTGTGAATTGCTTTCAGATTGTATCTTTGACTTATTGAACACAACTCTATTACTTATGATGTTAGTGGTGAGGTTGTTGTGAATTGCTTTCAGATTGTATCTTTGACTTATTGAACACAACATTGCTTGGTTGTGAAGTTGTGCCTGCCGCGTTGTGAATTGCTTTCAGATTGTATCTTTGACTTATTGAACACAACTATATGATTCCACTCGCAGACGGCTATCATGTTGTGAATTGCTTTCAGATTGTATCTTTGACTTATTGAACACAACTCGGCAAGTGGTGGGTTGAGATAAAAGAGGGTTGTGAATTGCTTTCAGATTGTATCTTTGACTTATTGAACACAACAGATAAACTTAATTAAAAGAACAAAATTATGTTGTGAATTGCTTTCAGATTGTATCTTTGACTTATTGAACACAACCTTTCAATATTGATTATGCAATCAAGGGGTGTTGTGAATTGCTTTCAGATTGTATCTTTGACTTATTGAACACAACGGTATATTGCCGACCTTGACGAGGACGCTAGTTGTGAATTGCTTTCAGATTGTATCTTTGACTTATTGAACACAACCTTGTAGGATATGGATATAACAGCAATCACGTTGTGAATTGCTTTCAGATTGTATCTTTGACTTATTGAACACAACGTATAGTGAGCTGATCGTAAAGAAGATTACGTTGTGAATTGCTTTCAGATTGTATCTTTGACTTATTGAACACAACAATAATATGTTACCAAGTATAGGTAGTAACGTTGTGAATTGCTTTCAGATTGTATCTTTGACTTATTGAACACAACGGTTGAGTTCTGTAAAAAAAATACTTACAAGTTGTGAATTGCTTTCAGATTGTATCTTTGACTTATTGAACACAACGGTACAGAGTTAACAATAGTGAATTTGAACGTTGTGAATTGCTTTCAGATTGTATCTTTGACTTATTGAACACAACATTATCCTTTAACGTACATAGAGGAAACAAGTTGTGAATTGCTTTCAGATTGTATCTTTGACTTATTGAACACAACAGAATCGTAAAAGGCTCGATAAGCATAAAGGTTGTGAATTGCTTTCAGATTGTATCTTTGACTTATTGAACACAACTATTTTGTAAATCGGTACATCAGAAAAATAGTTGTGAATTGCTTTCAGATTGTATCTTTGACTTATTGAACACAACAACAGGGAGAGAGTATAATCCTACAGGCGCGTTGTGAATTGCTTTCAGATTGTATCTTTGACTTATTGAACACAACATAAACACCTAAAGCCAACTGGCAATATACGTTGTGAATTGCTTTCAGATTGTATCTTTGACTTATTGAACACAACTCAAACCCTCCGAGAAGGTACCCAACAGGAGTTGTGAATTGCTTTCAGATTGTATCTTTGACTTATTGAACACAACACAAGACCAATACGAAGGGTATAATGAAACGTTGTGAATTGCTTTCAGATTGTATCTTTGACTTATTGAACACAACACATCAATTATTGTGTCGCTGGTTTTGGTAGTTGTGAATTGCTTTCAGATTGTATCTTTGACTTATTGAACACAACAAATCAATAAAATCAAAAAACAAAGTATCGTTGTGAATTGCTTTCAGATTGTATCTTTGACTTATTGAACACAACAATGGATTGATTATATGCCTTATTGCCACCGTTGTGAATTGCTTTCAGATTGTATCTTTGACTTATTGAACACAACTTCGCTTTCGGGGTAAGCTAAGGTTGCTACGTTGTGAATTGCTTTCAGATTGTATCTTTGACTTATTGAACACAACGCTTGCTCCTCGGTTGCATCGTTGCCGAGGGTTGTGAATTGCTTTCAGATTGTATCTTTGACTTATTGAACACAACTCAAGCGAATTGCAACATGACCATAAAAGCGTTGTGAATTGCTTTCAGATTGTATCTTTGACTTATTGAACACAACTTACATCTCCGTTAAATGAGGTTGCACCGGTTGTGAATTGCTTTCAGATTGTATCTTTGACTTATTGAACACAACATCTAATTTTTATATAAGAGAATTGCCAGTGTTGTGAATTGCTTTCAGATTGTATCTTTGACTTATTGAACACAACCACGTTGGTGGGAGTGTTGACTCCTGAAGCGTTGTGAATTGCTTTCAGATTGTATCTTTGACTTATTGAACACAACCATAATGCGTTGCAATGCCTCCAAAAACGAGTTGTGAATTGCTTTCAGATTGTATCTTTGACTTATTGAACACAACCGTTCAGTGTTCAATATGTACTCGCCATTTGTTGTGAATTGCTTTCAGATTGTATCTTTGACTTATTGAACACAACATACCCCAGATTAAAAGGTTGTTCGTCAATTTAATAGGTCGGAAATTAGGATTAAAAAATGTGCTCAATTAGAAATCCCCCCCAACCGTTTGGGGGGATTTTTTATTGTGTAGCCCAATGGTAACTTGGGCAATATTCTTATCCAAAAACTAGCCATTAAGCCAATTAAGGCCTCATACTAAAATAGTTGTAACTGTTGCGGGTCGGGGCTAGCCTTAATTAATTTTTTTGAATGAAAAAGTTCCATTGCCCCAAACTGTTTATCGGTTACGCACATTATACCAATATACCCTAGGGGCGGTAATAACGACTTTACTCGCTTTATATGGACATCAGCGTTCTCTCGGCTTGGGCAGCATCGTGTGTAAATTGAGAACTGAAACATAGTGAAGCCATCCTTCATAATATCTTTTCGAAACTTGGCAGAATTCTTCCTATCCTTTTTACTGTCAGTAGGAAGGTCGAAAAAAACTAATACCCACATAACCCTGTATTGATTTAACCGCTCTGTTAAGCTCATTAAGCAAATAGTATAGGCTTCACAATATGCTATAAGTCAGTGAATTTCATAGCGACGGATATAAAATCTTTCTGCTTATCCCCTCAAAACACTCGTTAAGCGATGAGGTTGTTCGCTGGGTGGCAATCATTAATGGGCTATTTTTACCCTCAATTACAACATCCAACGCAGGAATAACAAGTAAGCGAGCCTTTAACTCGGTGGTTAATTCGCTAACATCATCAAAATCCTTTAGAATATCCACCACCAACTTATCAACAAACGGCCGGTAGGGCTCCATAATATCATCGGCTAAGCAAAAGGCATTGTACTTGTTGCGATGATGTATACCCAGCGTGGGCAGCAACCCCGAACCAACCAAACTGCGGGCTACAGTTGCCCTAAGCACGGCATATCCATAGTTCAAAAGGTTATTCGGATTTTCCTCAAAGCGCCCTCTCACAAAATCATTGGTAATAATGCCATTAAAAATATTTTTCCAATAGTAAGCGGCTGCTCTACCCTCGTAGTTATCGGGGTCGCCACTTTTAACACTACGCTCAAAGTAGAGCATGGGTTCTATATCTGTTCCAAGAGTTTTTAGCAAAGCTGCCTGATTGGCAATTTTTGCCTGAATGGTTTGCTGCCACAGCTGCTTTTTAAGGGGCACGCTTGCAGCAATTTGCTGTTTATACCTTTCGCTTTGTAGGGTATTCCCCTCTAAGGGAAGAAGAAGCCCTGTAGGCATATGTTTTTCGTTGCAGGTTACAACCGATGTGTTATTGGCAAGCAAGGCATTTAGTAGGGGTTGCGAAACGGTAATTTGCAAGCAATCTAAAACAACCAAACCAATATCCTCAATGGGCAAAGTTATTTTTTCGGTTAGGGGCTCGTCCTCTGTCTCAGCACCATCATCTGCACTCACAGTTTTTTTTGATGATTTGTTTATAACCATCTGCCCATTTTTTACGCTTAAATAGGCAGGATTGCCAAAGTAAAGGGTTTGTTTTATCATGAGGTTATTCTTTAGGTTAAAAATGAAGTGGACACACAAATATTACCACAGCAAAACCATGTCGTACTGAAACAAGTTATCCTTTTACTCAAATGCACACCTACAAACTATTCCAAAAGTTTCAGCCCAAACTCACTGATTCTATCCCTGTTTATCAAAAAAGGTTTTGTTGTTCTATTTATTTCACGGTACGATGAGAAATCCCAACTCTCGCAATGCTTTACCAAACCATGTTTAACAGGGTTTAGGTTGATGTAATTAAAACATATATTAGGATACTGTCGCTGGGGCTCTTGAATGTTAATACTAGTAACCCCCTGTGCAACAAACCATGCTCGGGTAATCTTTTCGTTTTTGGTTAGGCAGTTGGCTTTGGTTTCGCTCCTAAAAAGAGACCCTGTCCAATCGTTTTCCTTATTTATGGCTCGGGTATAGGATGCTAGCATAACTCCGATTGAGTGCTGTAACGATTGGGTTTTAATGGTAGTAGTAGTCCGAGTGCGACTTTGAGGTAGCCTTGAACTAGTCTTTGTCCGAGTGCGACTCAAAGTCGCGCCCGGACAAAGACCTAAACCTCCATCAACTATTGGTAATTCCAACTCATTTACATGCACCATAAGGTGAAAATGGTTGGGCATAAGGCACCACGCCAACATATCGGCAAAGGGCAAAACATGCCGTTTTATCTTTTCTAAAAAGAACAAATAGTTTGCCCTGTTAAAGAAGATACGCTGCCGGTTGTTGCCCTGATTAAATATGTGATATAGGTTGCCCTGTTCAAAAATCATAGCAATACATTTATTCTGCCAGCATTTAAAACTACTGTAATGCAACTTTTGAGTTGCCAACACTTGTGATACTCCCTAACCTATCAATTTTTATTGGAATACAACTCCCTTTAATTGATTCTTTATTATCAGTAAATTCTACTTTATTCAATAATGTATACTCAAGTTTGTCAACAATAACATTTGCTACACAATAGGGTATTGCATATAGTCTATTCCCTGTAAATGATACTATCTTATATATATTGTTAAAATCATCCACATCGCCTATAAAACTATAATCTCCTGTTTTCTCTGCAATTGGCACATACACCAAATCATTTGGTGAAAGCCAAAATAAAAGCTTATCCCCATTCTCATTTACTTCGGGGACAGGTATTAGCCCTTGCTTCTGCCTCTCTATTACAACATTTAGCGGAATCGTTTCGTAAGTTCGTTTCCCTTCGTTGGTTTGGTAAATTGCAAAAAACAGGTTTGTACCTTTAGCCGCCTCAACAAATTTCTTTGTTTTACTCCCTTGCACTCCAACGTTAAACTTATTACCCATAGGCTCATACACTCTTACCTTAACAATAGGCTTATGTGGTTTTCCGTTATTCAGTTCGGCTATATTTTTGTTCATCTCCTCTAAGCCCTCGGGCGAAAATGCTAATTCGGCATCGCCACCCTTATACTCTAAATGGTTTAAAAGAATCTTTTGGATACCTGTGTCGGTTACACCCTCTTCAATTTTCTTTATTGTAAAACTCTTGTCAACAACTTTCCGCGTAGCTGCTAAAGGCTCTTTTGTTTCGTCGGTAAAAAAGTAAATACCAATTTTCTTGAAATCAATATCGGGCCATTGCTTTACGTTGTCTTTAAAATACTTTAAAATTTTCTTCTCGTCGTAACCAACACTAATAAGCTCCTTTATCTTTTTCTTAAGATTTTTATCAACTATCCTTTCGGGGGTTTCAATGGCAGTTTTTAGGTTTACCTGTTTTATCTTTCTTAGGTTAACTCTGCCAAAAACTGTATCCTTATGCATTGGCTTTCGAATAGCCCAACTATCCCCTTTTACTTGGTTGCTAACAATTTTTTTGCCGTTCTCAAAATGCTGGTAGCGGTTGGTTGTTTTATTAATAACCCTAAGGTTTTGCTTAAAGCTAACAATAATACCCTCCAGAGCCTTTTGCGAATCTTGCGTTAAAGTTTCCCAAGGTTTTTTAACAACCCACCTGTAGTTTCCCCTGTCATCAGTTTTGGTTTTATTACAAACTAGTACTTGCAAATTGTAACGCGATATTTTGGATTTTTTGCTAGCCGACTCGTTATTAAGATAGTTAACAATATTCCGATTGGCACAAGCAATTACCAGCGCATCTAGCGCATGATGCCTATGGTCAATCCGTTTCTTACTAAACCCTTTCTGAAATTCAATGGGAACGTTTGTTTGAAAAACTCTTTTGCCGTCCTTATTATCCCACTCACCAAACTGATTGCTTTTGGTTAACTCATTTAATCGTTCAAAACGATGATAAACAATATTATTCCAAACATCGTTTAGCCCCCAGTCCCTTTTTAGCCTATCGGTAACACCCCCTGTGCAAGTAATTACATTTTTCGAAATAGCTTCTTGCTCATACTCTCCATCAACTTTTTCTCTAACTATATTTGATAGTAAGCCCTTAATAACCTTGCTTATATATCGAGTATCGTTGAGTTGCCTTTGTATAAAATCATCGGGAATATCGTCCATCAATAATTTGCGTTTCTTTGCAGGGTTCTTTGAGTAGTTATCTTTAACAAACTGCTCATACTCCTGTGCAGTAAAAATCCTTACAGTTTTTGTTGGCGTTGAAAGTTCGGGAACAATCCTGTTCTCGTTATTTTTTATAAACTCGTAACCCAACTCCCTGTCTTTGTATGGATTGGCATTAACAACAGCTTCGCAAATAACTTTATTGCTTAACGAATTATCAAAATAACGAGATTGTGGAATTATATGCTCAATCTCGTACGCTGCTGTAAACAGTTTTGATAGCGGAATCATTTCCCCTGTATAGGGCGAACGATATTTTTGCTCAAGCCATAGTTTATATCTTAAAATTTCACTGCGTGTGGGTTGCTTTTTTGCTTCGGACTCTTTAAATTTTTTGATTATAGCGTCAACATCGCTTGGTATTTCAGCTACGCTACTCAAAACCCCATCCTCATATATTCGTAGTATTTCCTGTTGGCTAGGTGAATATGGCCGTACATTTTCGATTTCAAATTCAGGATTAATAAACTCCATTAAAAGTCTTTTTATCCTAAGGTTTGAATTTTCATTATCTGACATTTGCTGGGTCATCTGCTTTCGCTTATCAGCGGGGTTTTTCATCTCACGCCCAAGCTCAATATGTATTTCATCAATCGTTTCAAATTTCACCCAAATATCCCTAACAACTCTGAGTGTTTCAGTTATAACTTGCTCTACTATTGGGTTACGTAATGAATGTTGTTTAAATAGCTTTAAGTAATTATCTATATCTTCTGGTTTTTCCCATTTGGCAATATCCTTTACCTCAGAATGTCGATTATAAACTATATAGCACGATAACCAAACAGGTAAACCTCTAAAACTATTTATATCTGTTAAACTAATAGCGTTATCTCGAACCCTACTGCTTATTTTTTCATCAAACTCTCCGTCAATTATTCTATTTATCCTAGTCTTAGTCTTCTCGTCTATCGCTTGCTCATCCCAGTATTTACCCTTCCGCATTAGGGGCAAAAGTTTTTTTATTGCTTTTGCCGAGTATGCACCATATTCTTTTTTAAAGTTTGGGAATCGTTTAAAAAGGTCAACAAAACCTTCATCTAATCCATTTTTTTTAGAAAATGTTCGTAATGCCTTTTCAATCTCATGCTTATCTTCAACAGAGTAAAGAATATGCCAAAGCATTAACTCTATTTCTTTTGTTAAAAAATCTGATGCTATGCTAAGTTTCTCTAATCTGCTCATAATTAGAGCCCTTGTCTCGTTGCATGGGTAAGGCTTATCCTCAACATAGTTCCATCGATACTTCACAGCATCTTTTTTTAAACCAAATGCGGGATATTTTAAAAGTGTATCCTGTTTAATCTCTTTTTTATTGTTTAACCAATCGAACAGGGCAACATAGTCGTCTTCATCTTTTAAAAACTCAGGGGTTACATCAACGTCATTTTTAAGGACTCCATTGATGTTTTTTTCCTTTTCGTAAATTCTCAAATTTCCAATAAACTGCCAAAGGCGAAACTCCTGAAATAGAGGGTGTGATTTTGCTATACACTTTAACGATGATTTTTGCGTGTTGCCCTCTTTATCAAGGTAAACTCTCTCCTCGTATGGACAATCACTTATTAATGATTTTTTGCTTTTCAGAGGTCGCTGATAGAAAATAATATCATCAACAAATAAGTAAGTGAAATTACGAGAACTTATAGTATTAACATACGCCTTGTTGCTCGGATATAGTTCATTTAGACAATCACTGTAAAGTTTTGTATTTTTTAGTTCGGAATGAAACTCCTTCTGCTTTTCAAGGATAGCCTTTAACTCATCCTTATAAAATTTACGCTCTATTGTTCTAATCAGTTTACCGCGTATCTTCTGACTAGGATTAGCCAGTAAACTATCATAAATATAACAACCAACTGTTTTACCGCTATTGCTAATGGTTGCTTCAGTTTTAGCCTTAATCTTCTTGTAAATTTTATCCTTATCGGCTTGGGACATTAAGTCAATTTCATCAAAGGTTGGCAGTATACTCAATTTACGTTTTGGGGTACCGTCCTTAGTTTTTGCCACCTCATTGTTTTCATCAACCTCTTCGGTTACAAGAAACTCTTTGCTCAAACCAGCCCACTCAGGTTTCGTAAAAAAGGTTGAAGAATAAGTCCACCCATTTTCAAGTTTTACATCGTACCACTTTCTTTTAGGATTTTTCTTGTCAACCTCTCTTTCAATAATCTCATTAACTAACAATTGAACTACATACTCTTTCTTATTCCCACTCTCCTCATCCTCACCTCGAAGTTGATAATATCCTCTTTTTTGGTTAAAGTTTAGAATAATCCATGCCAACTCCTCTTTTGAAATCTTATCTGACAGTGCTTTCTTGCGTAAAAAATATATAACCCAATCGTATGGTATTTTTTTGTTGTTTGTTAGAATGCCGGCGTGATGTAGTGAAAACTCATTAAGCATTTCATTAAATGAGGATTGGAAAATAAACTCATAATCTCCATTACCATTTTTCTTCCAAGGAATTTTTGGTTCAGTGTCATCAATGAACTTCCCAAATGTTTTATAATTATCCTTATCCCAACCAATGGATTTTTTGTAGTGTTCGGGTAGAAAATCAAGAATATTAAGCACCCTATGCAGCCGTTCTCTTCTCAGTAAGTTTCTTTCTCTAAGCCTACGCATTCCGCGATAGCCTGTTCTTTCGGCAGTTTGTGAAACTGATGTTCCGCTATCAAATTTCCCTAACACATCCTGGCTCATTGGAATAATTCTGCTTCCAATCCCTTCAATTGTTTTGGGTTGCTTATCTTCATTTGCACTTACTAATGCCCAACCAATACTGTTGGTTCCCAAATCCAATCCTAATATTTTTTTCATAGCTTGTTGCTTTTTAGATTTTAAGGTTATATATTTGTATTACAATTTGAAGCAATTCACAATAAGGATTATTCCGTTGTGAAAACATTTAAGCCGCCCTCGTCTTACAATACGGGGGTATTTTTTTGCCTAAAAGTTTTGTAATCCCCTTATATAAAATTAGTGCCATGTTTTAAATCGTTTACTATTGGCACGCGTCCCCCTTTTTCTTATTACTCCCACATTGCAATAGTTTCCTTCTTATACACTCCCTCAATCCATCATATGAGTAACTGATTGTAGAGCATTTCTGAGAGGTCGTCAATGTCGGCAAGTGCATATAACTTGGTAAGCATCACTCCAAAAGGCGAACGCAAGCGAGATATTAACTGTAATATGCGGCTTCTGCTCATCCATTGAAAACAGTTTAGTTTTCTGTTTTTAAAGTTAGACAAAACAAATATGTCTAAATGTAATTAGCTCCTTTATTTAAAAAATAGAACGGATACTATATAAGATTTTTTAGGACACATTATTTATCAAAAAGCATCTACCCTAATAAGATATGGCTATATATGATAAAGTAAAAATCTACTAAAATATAAAGATATCTAATATTAGCATCAACTACCATCCCAAGATACTTTGAATGGATACTTTTCCATGAGAATAGTAAATAGCTACATGAACATCAAAAAGTTGAATGTAAAACTAACTCTATATCTAACCCATACCCTAACTTAAACCCCAGGCAGTGCAATATGCTCATACGCCTGGTTGCGGAGTTGAGGTTCAAAACCTGCATCGGTAATTGTTTTTTGCATGCTGTAGGTATCATGCCACTTAGTTCTGGAGGGATTGAAATAGTTGAAGTATTAAATTAGAATAAACACGAGTGGAGAACTTATATAAGGCAAAAGCGAGTACCGCTTTCACAATATTCGCTTTTGGGTTCGCCCAACCCGCAGGTTCGACATTTGACTACAAATATACGGCGGCAACAGCTAATAATCAAATATTTCTGTAAAACATTACAGTACAAGGGACACATTTACAACTTTGGCATAGTACCATGGCTTGTCAAAATTCAAAAATTTCTCACTGTTATGCTTTTAAAATTTCAATACCACTATGGGCTGATTTAAAGTCGGTGGCTGAGGTTCTCGAAGTACACCCTTATTTCAATTCCACTATGCCCTAATCGTAAAGCGTTTCTGTTTAACGTTATAAGCAAGCAATATATATTGTTTTTTTTAAAACCTCAATGGCTTGTGGTGCATGCTCACAACCTCGCAGTAAGATATAAACTACTCAATAATCAAATGGTCAATAAAATTAAAGTCAACTATTTGTTTATGTGTAGCTACAAAGTTACCCTGCCCGTCAAACCAGTCCAGCAGCTGATTCCGCTGCAAATTAGTGGGTTTTGCTGATACTATTGTACCATACGACGACCATGGATAATCCTTATAATTATCGGTAAACCCATGGTGAACTGGGTTGGAGTGAATATAAACCACAAGCTGCCTAAAGTATCTTTCGCTGTCAACCAGCTTACGGCGAAAGGGTCGTTCAAAGAGTGTTCCTCTGCGGCCGCGCTGCTTGTTTAGGCCCTGTGCGTATGCATTGAAAAGGTTGGAAAAACTTTTTGAAGCAAATTGGGCTAACTTTTCTTCCTGTTCTATCCCTGTCAGGGTCTGAAACCCTGACAGGGTTTTCCCTCCCCGATTAATTATCCCCTCAAAATCCACCTCCTCAACCTCCTTTATCCTCACTAACAAATGAAAATGATTCCCCAGCAAACACCAGGCAAACGTATCGGCTACTGGGTTAATATGCTGTTCGTACAACCTCAGGAAATATTCATAATTTCCAGAATTATAAAAAAGATTTATCCCATTCACACCTTTATTGTAGATGTGAAAGTAATCCCCAGGAGTTAAGTACTGAGTATTGGACATAAATTCTATTTTTTTACTCACCTTACCTCAAATAAACCCCGGGCAATGCAATTTGCTCATACGCCTGGTTACGGAGTTGGGGCTCAAAACCGGCATCGACAATAGTTCTTTGCATGCTGTACGCATCAAGCCAGTTAGTTGCACCTGCCGATGATACTACGTTCTCCTCAATCATTATTGAGCCCATATCGTCTGCCCCAGCATTTAGGCACAGCTGCGCTGCATCAACTCCAACGGTTAACCACGACGCCTGAATGTGCTTTACATTTGGCAACATAATGCGACTTAAAGCAACCATGCGTATGTGCTCATCGATTGATGTGGATGAGGTTACACCCATTTGCTCCAACTTTGTACCTTTCGACTGGTATGGCCAGCAAATAAATGCCGAAAAACCAATTGCATTATTGGGTTTTTGGCTCTGTAAATCGCGGATTTTAACTAAATGCTCAATTCGTTCCTCAATCGTCTCAATATGCCCATACATCATGGTAGCAGTTGTTAGCAGCCCCATTTGGTGAGCCTCAGCCATAACATCGAGCCATTGCTTGGCACTTGGTTTACCTGGTGAGAGTTTTTTTCTTACCCTATCAACCAATATTTCGGCTCCCCCTCCGGGCAAACTCTCCAAGCCAGCGCTCCTAAGCTCATTAAGTACTTCTAGGGTTGTCATCTTCTCTAACCTAGCAATATGCGCAATCTCGGGTGGTCCAAGGGCATGAAGCTTTACCTGAGGATATTCTTTTTTTAGAGCAGAAAAAAGATCTTTATAAAAGCCTAAACCCAGTTTTGGATGGAGCCCTCCCTGCAATAGCAACTGCTCACCCCCCATGCTCAGCATCTCGTTAATCTTAATTCTATATTCATCTAAGCTTGTAATATATACCCTATCATCGTTTAGGCCACAGTGAAAGTTGCAAAACTTGCACCCTGCAATACAAACATTGGTAATATTTACATTCCTATCGATTTGCCAAGTAACCTTATTCCCTGGGATTTGAGTTTTTCTTAGCTCGTTTGCCACAAGCATCAAATTTGCTAAAGGCGCATTACAGTAGAGGGAAACACCCTCCTGGTTTGATAAAAATTGGCCTTTAAGGGCTTTTGAATAAATATTATTTAACTCCATATTTTAATTGCAAAAATCACACAAAGGTAAAAAAACGTTACCATTAGCCCCAACCAATGCCAAACAAACTTTTGGCGTAACCTATTTAAACTTAACGCCAATTTACTATCTTTGCCTGTTTAACAATGAGCATAATAGCAGATTTAACCCCTGTACATAATAACTCAATAACAAATGATTGACAATAAGGTTGTTGTAGGCATAACCCAAGGCGATATAAATAGCATAAGCTACGAGGTGATTATTAAAACACTATCGGATACCCGAATTAACGAAATTTGCATACCTGTGGTTTACGGTTCACCTAAAGTGGCAGCATACCATCGCAAGGCTATTAACTTTGAGAACTTTAACTTTACCCAGATTAAGGATGTTAGTGAGATAAATACCAAACGATCGAACATCATAAACTGCATGGACGATAACGTTAGGGTAGAACTGGGCAAAAGCACAGAGTTTGGCGGCGAGGGTTCAATAAAATCGATAGAAGCTGCCATAGCCGACCTGAAAAAAGGCCGAATTGATGTTCTAATCACTTCGCCTATTAGCAAGCAAAATGTAAAGCTGGCAAATTTTCAATTTCCTGGGCACACGGAATACTTGGCAAACTCCTTCGGTGCAAGTGAAGTGCTTATGCTTTTGGTAAGCGATTTAATGAGAGTTGGCGTGGTTACAGGCCATATCCCCATATCAGAAGTATCAAAAAGCATTACTCAGGAACTTATCATAAAAAAACTTAGGCTACTAAACACTAGCCTATTAAAGGATTTTGGCATTAGAAGCCCCCGCATTGCAGTACTTGGTCTTAACCCTCACGCAGGCGATGGAGGCGTTTTGGGCAAAGAGGAACAAGATATTATTATCCCAGCCATTAAGCAGGCTAATAGCGAGGATATTCTTGCACTTGGTCCATACTCCTCCGATGGCTTTTTTGGCTCGGAGAGTTTTATGCGATTCGATGCCATTCTGGCAATGTATCACGATCAGGGACTAACACCATTTAAGGCGCTCTCATTCGAAAACGGAGTTAACTTTACGGCTGGCCTTCCCATTGTAAGAACATCGCCCGCACACGGAACTGCATTCGAAATTACTGGACAGGGTATCGCATCCGAAAACTCGTTTCGAAATGCCCTATTCCTTGCGCTCGATATTTTCAAAAACAGGCAAACCTATGCCGAGCTAACCAAAGATCCGCTTAAAATTTCGAAACAAGAGTAACTTTTAAAACCTTAAACTATGTACGAATTTATTAGCGGAAACTTAGCCGACCTAACGCCAGCGTATGCTGTTATTGAAACCGTTGGTATTGGTTATCAAATAAATATATCGCTCAATACATTTGCACAACTCGAGGGAAAAAGGGAGGCAACGTTATACCTTCATCTCGTAGTGAGGGATGATGCACATTTGCTATTCGGATTCTCAAGCAAAGAAGAACGTGAACTTTTTCGGAATTTAATAAGCGTTTCGGGGGTAGGTGCAAATACGGCTCGCATAATTTTATCGTCGCTCGCACCAACAGAAATAATTCAGGCAATTGCCCAAGGCGATGTTAATATGCTTAAACAGGTTAAGGGCATTGGGTTAAAAACAGCCCAGCGCATTGTTATTGACTTAAAGGATAAAATTGCAAAGGGAAGCAGCGAACTAGATATTTTTGCTTCAGCAAACAATACCATCCACCAGGAAGCGTTATCTGCATTAGTTATGTTAGGTTTTTCTAAAACTGTTGCCGAAAAAACTATTAACCAAATTCTGAAGAGTAACCCTAGCCAAACAGTAGAGGGAATTGTTAAGAATGCGTTAAAAGGTTTATAGCACCGTAATTTATTAATGTTTTTACCTTGAGATACTCTGAAAGTTCACTCATAAAAGGTTTACTAAACCTTCCGATTATTCCTCTTGGTTTGCTATTGCTTTTCACTGCTACAGTTAAGGCTAATAGCTTTGCAACAGGCAATATTGCCTGTTATACTGAAATTCTTACCCCAGATACAACCACTTTACCCTTCCCAATACCAGGCAACGAAGATTTACAGGAGAATTCTCCGCTTTTCATGTCGTCGCCACAGAATATCACCACCGAGGTTACATACGATCCGGTAACTAAGCAGTACACAATTTACTATAAGGTGGGGAACGTGAACATTCGCACACCAAAGGTAATGAGCGAAAGCGAGTATCGCGAGTTTCAGTTTGAACAATCGATGCGCAACTACTGGCAACAAAGGCAAAGGGGCGAAACGGGTTCACGTGGCTCAGGTATATTACCACGATTACAGGTTGGAGGCGAAACTTTTGATCGTATTTTTGGGAGCAATGTTATTGAGATTATCCCGCAGGGATCGGCTGAGCTTATTTTTGGCATTACCAGTTCAGATACCCAAAACCCCCAAATATCTGAAGACTTAAGGAAGAATACCACCTTCGACTTTCAGTCGAAAATACAGATGAACGTTAGCGGTACTGTGGGCGAAAAGTTGCGCATGGAGGTAAATTACAACACCGAGGCCACCTTTG
>Ga0265295_1000201_pt1 | contig 124771 bp, 129 predicted proteins | sample Munlansysbiofilm_FD_192503 | JGI IMG/M metagenome (GOLD analysis project Ga0265295, IMG submission 192503) | Leachate microbial communities from a municipal landfill in Southern Ontario, Canada - Methane capture system biofilm | ecosystem: Engineered > Solid waste > Landfill > Unclassified ...
AGATCAACAGCTAATACGTCGTCATTTACGAGCACATTTTTTACGCGTTCATCTGATTTAAGCGCCAAAGTAGCCATGCCACGCCTCCTCCAACAACAACCTGTTCTCAATTACTAAAAGCTGTATGAGCCGTAACTCCCTCGGAGTAAAACCAATACTCGATGCAAGCGAAACCGGTGTCAACCAGAATTTGGCCGTCTGGTCATCACGATCAACATGGATATGAGGAGGTTCAGTTGTCTCGTGGCTGTGGAAATAAAATCGATATGGCCCGGACTTCAAAACTGTCGGCATAACCTGTCTCCCACACACAAACCTGAAACCTGACGCCGAGATCGCTGAAAACGTTTTACTAAGAAGCGAGGATTTTTTCGTTCTGGTGCAGACAACCGAAAAATATCGCGGAGGCGTACACGATAGTACGCCGCACAAGATCATTTTGAGGATGGCTGTGCCAGGGCGGAAAAAGACCGTTTCGCTTATTCGATGTTTTGCACCTGCTCCCGCATCCGCTCCAGTTCCGCCTTCATCTGCACCACCAGTGCGGTCACCTGCGCATCGTTAGCCTTGGAGCCAATGGTATTCACCTCACGGTTCAACTCCTGCATCAGAAAATCCAGCTTACGGCCCACCGGCTCAGTCAAGGCCAGGGTCTCGTCAAACTGCACAAAATGGCTCTGCAACCGCACCAACTCCTCGGTCACATCACAGCGATCAGCCATCAAAGCCACTTCCTGGGCCAGACGCTGAGGGTCAAGCTCGGTATCATTGAGTAACTTAGCCAGTCGTTGCCGAAGCTTAGCCTCATATTCTTCCACCACGAGTGGAGCCCGCTCCGTTACCTGAGCCACCAGTTCGGCCAGCCCCTGACGTCGCTCCCGCAGGTCGCGCTCCAACGCCTCCCCTTCGCGCAGCCGCATGGCGTCAAGCGCATCCAGGGCAGCCTGCACCGCCTGCAGCACCTGGGGCAACAGATCAGGCTGTTCCTCACCTGCCGCCTCCTGTAGAACATTTTTTTGGCTAATGATCAACGAAAGCGGGATTTCCGGAGACAGGCGCAGCTCACGGGCCAATTCCAGAAAGGCAGCCTGATACCCCCGGGCTGCTGTCATATTCACCGGCGGCACCTGTGCGGCCCCAGCAGCCTCCTCCCATTGCACAAACAGATCGGCCTTGCCGCGCTTGATACGGCTGGCAGCCGCCTTCCGTAACTCATGCTCATAGGCCAGAAAGCTGCGCGGCAGCTTCACTGTAACCTCGCCGTAGCGGTGGTTGACCGTTCGCACCTCCACCACACATCGGCCCGCCCCCCCTGCCGCCTCACCCTTGCCGTAACCGGTCATACTCCTGATCATGCATCCCCCTCGTATCACGTGCGCAACAGCCTCTTGCATATACCCGAAATCAACAACAACTGTCCAGTCATGGCAAACATTAAAAATTACACACATTAATTTTGTCAAATTCTAACATTAAGTTGTTGACCATCTAATCTTTAGCGGAATATTAATTAATAAAACAGTAAACACTCGTTTAATTATATGTCGCAGCAGACAACACCACCACAAGGAGGAAAACAGTATGACACGAATCGCTGCAAAACTGTCGCTGTTGGCCAGTGCAGCCCTGCTGATGTTTGCAGGAACAGCCCTAGCCAACGAAAAGTGCGCAACATGTCACGCCGACATCGTCGCCAAACACACGACAACCCTGCACGGCAAGGCAGGCAAGGATTGCCTCTCATGCCACGGTGGTGGTGACGCCCACATGGCCAACCCCAGCAAATCAAACATCATCCGTTTTGGCAAGGGCGCCAACGCCAAGGAACAAAACGCCCAGTGTCAGCAGTGCCACGGCAAGAATGAAAAATTGATGTTCTGGGACAGCTCCTACCACAAGAAGAATGATGTCACCTGTGCGTCCTGTCACTCTGTCCACAAGGCCCCCAAGCCCTACGCCAAGCAGCCTGAATCCTGCTTCCAGTGCCACAAGGATGTTAAATCCCAGGCCAACAAGTTCTCCCACCACCCGATAATCGAAGGCAAGATCAGCTGCTCAGACTGTCACAACCCCCACGGCGCCCTGGGGCACGGCATGATCAAGGCCGAAAACGTCAACCAGCTCTGCTACAAGTGTCATGCCGACAAGCGCGGTCCCTATATCTGGGAACACCCACCGGTTGAGGAAGACTGCATGAAGTGCCACGCCCCCCACGGTACCAAGGCCGCCAAGCTGCTCAAAGAAAAACAGCCCCAGCTTTGCCAGCAGTGCCATGACTGGTCGCGCCACCCTGGAACCCCCTACGGTGGAAACCAAAACTTCACCTCAACGTTTGGAGCAGGCAGGGGCGGTTTGGCGCGTGGTTGCACCGGCTGCCATGGCACCATTCACGGCAGCAATGCACCGGGCAGGGCCAATGGCACCGTCTATGGCGGCAAGCGGTTTATCCGATAAGGAGGGAGCGCACAATGAAAAAAACATTTCTTGCATCCATCTTGGCGGTAGCTGCCTGCACAGCGCCGGCCTTTGGTGAAGAGTTTACCGGGAACATGGAGCTTGGAGGTGTGTTCTCAGACATCCAGGGTGATAAGGCCAAATTCAACGAATATCGCGATATCGGCGAAGGAATCACCGGCAACTTCCTGCTTGATTATTATGGCAAGGACTACTTCCTGAACTTCAAGGGTGAAAGATTCGGTTACAACGCCGACACACAAAAGACACTCAATGACCAGAGTTTTGAATTCAGCATCGGCAGGCCGGAGGATTTTAAATATTCCATTTTTTATAACGAGACACCACACAACCTGACCTTTGGCGCAAAATCGATCTACAGTGGTGTAGGCTCAACGGCCCTGACAGCCCCGGTGGCAAACGATGCATCCTATGCTACCGCATATGCCACAATTGTAAACAGTACCCCCTTTGATTACACCATCGACCGCAAAAACTACGGTGGCGAGATGGAGTTTTCGTTCAAGAGTCCCTTTTTCCTGAATGCCAGATTTGAAAAAATTGAAACAGACGGTCTGCTGCCCCTGGGCACCTACTTGGGTCAGCAGAAGGAACTGCCTGCTCCGATCAGCTATTCCACTGAAAATGTCTATCTGACCGCCGGCTACCGGTCAAACAACCTGATTGTCACCCTTGACGGGACCATCAGCGACTTTACCAACAGCGACAAGACCTTCAGCCACACCTATACCGGCCCATCAACCGCCACCGTATATCTTGCTCCGGACAGCATGTACTACAAGGTCGGCGGCAATGTGATGTACCGGATACCGTTCTGGAATACCACGTTCATGGCACGGGCCAGCTACTCGGAGAGCAGTAACGACATCAGCCTGACGGAAGGCACCAACACTATCGGCGGTACGTTCAGCGGAAAAATCACCTACAAGACGGCCTATGCCGCCGTCACCAGCTCTCCCATCAAGGCACTGGATGTAAAGGCATATCTGAACCTGCTCGACAAGACCAATAAATCACCAACAGGTTTTGTGTACGGCAGCGTCTTAGCGGCTGATGCAGCAACAAACACCACTGAGAAGTTCGACTATAACAAGGTTAACGGCGGACTTGATGTCGGGTACAAGCTGCCGGCAAACACCAAACTGGCCGCTGGTTATGAATACCTGCGCATCAATCGCCTGATGAACTTCCATATCTTCGGCACAACCTACATGGGAGCACGGACCGACGCCCCCCAGACAACCGACCACATTTTCTATACCCAGCTTAAAAACAACTATTTTGACTGGATGTCGGCGAAGGTGCGCTACCAGTATCTGACCAGAAGCAGTGATTTCAGGGGCGACCTTTATGCCACCGCCACCGACGCATCATTCTTCAAACAGTGGTGGCGGCCAGTTGATACGGCTGAGAAAAACCAGCACAGCGTAAAACTTGGCGTTGAATTTGAACCCACTGATTCACTATCTTTCACAACCGAATACAGCTTTAAAATGAATGATTATGTTGATACTGATTTTGGCATGCTGGATGACTCCCGCCATGAGGTTTATGCCGACGCTACCTACAGCAAATCAAACTTCAGTATCAATCCGTATGTTGAATTTGAGATGAGCAAGAATGAATCACAACATCGCAATTACACCGCATTCACCAATGCTGATCCTAATCTCGTCGATACCGCTACAGCTTACAACTGGAATTCAAAGAGGAAAGACGTAAGTTATGCGATTGGTGTTAATGGAAATATCGATATTATCAAGAAAAAACTGGTATTAAGCACTGGTTATAGATATGAAGACGCCTCTGGCGATCAGGATTTTTCTTCTGGATATGACCTCACAAGTCTAGCAACACCAATTGTAAGTAATGATAATGTTGACAATTACAAGAAGCATGCTTTGGCAGCAAAGCTAAACTACAGCATCACAAAAAATCTTGAACTTGGCCTTGGCTATTTATTCGAAAAACTTGACTACACCGACGATCATTACACCGGCTATGATTACATGATTACCAAGACTGACGGTGTCATGTTAACCGGTGCCTATGCCAACCCCGACTACGATGCACATATCGGCTATGTAACGGTCGGCTACAAATTCTAACCCTTCCTGAACACCGGCGGCCCGCAACGGGCCGCCAGCATCACTCCAACCAATTCTGTGGTGGGTGTAGTGCCAATCAAACCCCACCTGCTTGCCGCCCCCTTACTCCGGGGGGCGGCTTTTTTCTGCACACTGATTCTGGTTGTCTACTCGCCCGTTTTTTGGTTTACTGACAACATGCTACTACGTCAGATCAGGTTAATCGCCGCTATCACCTCCATTGCTGTTCTGCTACCTCTCTCAAGCGTCCTGGCTGCGACCAGCGCCCCTGCCCCGCCACAGTTCACCATCCCGGCCAAGGAACGGATCGTGCTGTACGTTGCCGACGGCTGAGGCTACTGCACTCGGGCGGAAAGGTATTTCGCCAAACTCGGATTACCCTTTGAAGTACGCGATATTCAACACAACCAGACCTATTATCGTGAATGGCAAAAAACCTGGCAGGGCGATATCGTGCCGGTGATTGTATTTGACAACGGCAAGCAGGTGGTGGACGGCTTCGATATCCGGGCCATCAAACGGGCCCTAGAGGAGGTCGGCAACCTGCCGAAAGCATACTGACCATGGACGACAAGCTGACGATCATCGATACCCATTGCCATATCTATTACCCTGATTTTGAGGCCGACTGGGATCAGATGCTGGCCCGGGCCAAAGAAAACGGGGTGCGCGGCATGGTGGTGGTGGGGGCCGACCTGGCTTCCAGCCGCCAGGCGGTTGAGATTGCCGAGCGTTACGAGCAGATCTTCTGCACCGTGGGCATCCACCCCCATGACGTGCAGCAGGCCGATGAGGCTGCCATAACGGAAATTCGCCAACTGGCCCTGACTAGTTCAAAATGCGTGGCCATTGGCGAGATCGGGCTTGATTTTTACCGCGACCGAGCACCCCGCGATCTGCAACGCACCATATTCGATCGTTTCTTGCTGATGGCACGGGAGCTGGACAAGCCGGTGGTAATCCACGATCGTGACGCCCATGAAGAAACATTGGCACAGATCAAGGCTGCTGGGGTGACCAAGGGAGTGATGCACTGCTTTTCCGGTGACGTCGATTTCGCCCGACAGTGTCTTGAACAAGGTCTTTACGTCTCGATCACCGGTACCGTCACCTACCCTGCTAACGAACAGCTGCGCGAGGTAGTGCGCAGCGTGCCGCTGGAGCGGCTGCTCTTGGAGACCGACTGTCCCTATCTGTCGCCGGTGCCCCACCGCGGCAAGCGTAATGAGCCGGCCTATACCAGAATTACCGCCGAAAAGGTGGCAGAACTGAAGGGGCTGACAGTCGAGGATGTGGGCCGGATAACCACCATGAACGCCGGGCGCCTGTTTGACATTCCGCTGTGGGACGAGTCAACCAAGCTGGCCTACCGGATCCGCAATTCCCTTTACCTGAACATCACCAACCGCTGCTCCAACAGTTGTACCTTTTGTGCAAAATTTGATGAGTTCACCGTCAAGGGCCACAACCTGTTGCTGGACCATGAACCGGGCTTTGAGGAGTTGATGGCGGCCATTGGGCAGCCAGAGGGGATTGATGAGGTGGTGTTCTGCGGGTTCGGGGAATCACTGCTGCGGCTGGAGCTGGTAAAACAGGTGTCGGCATCGCTGAAAGCACGCGGCTACCGGATCAGGATCAACAGCGACGGCCAGGCCAACCTGGTGCATGGCCGCAACATCCTGCCTGAGCTGGCTGGGCTGGTGGACAGTATCTCAATCAGCCTGAACGCAGCAGATGCCGTTACCTACGGCAGGCTTTGCAACACCCCCTTCGGCGAAGCCGGCTTTGCCGGGGTCTGCGACTTCCTGCGTGAAGCGCCCCGCTATATCCCTGAGGTGACCGCAACCGCCGTCACCGTACCCGGCGTAGATATGGAAGCCTGCCGCCGGCTGGCCGAATCACTGGGTGTGCAGTTTCGGGTACGCGAATACTCCGAAGTGGGGTAATGAGAAGTGAAATAATTTCGATTTCAGTTCAAGGATGATATCAAGGCGGCGAGGAGTTCGGCGACGCAGGTGTACACGCAGTACATCGAGGAGCCGAAGACAAGCCAACGAAGAGAGCGCCTTGAAATGAAATCGGAAAATTATTTACCTAGTTTTGCCTTGATCTCCTCCATCACCCGATAGGCATCGTTGATGGCGGTATAGATCAGGTTGGGATGCTTCTCCTCCTGAATGGCCCCTTCACAGATCTTCATGTAGGACGGCGATATGGCGCCACCCACCACGTAGACCCCCTTGCGGGTCGATTCGAAACCACCGGTCAACAGTACCAGCCGGTCCCCTTCCTTGGCTACCTTGCAGACCCCTGCCGTACAGGAAATGGTCTGTACCCCCAGCTTGTCGAAGATCGGCACCGGTCCCTGGGAGCCGATGCAGGCGATCACGTTCTGCATCGGGAAGCTCATGGCGTGGTAGAGGTCAACCCCATCGGTCTGCTTGAATTCGTTGATCCTGATCACCAACCGGTCAACCCCTTCGTCATCTACTTCGCCGATACGTGGCGTAGCGCCGGGCAACAGCCGGATATTGCCGCCCAAGAGGATCTCTTCACCCAGACGCTGGGCGGTCTCCTTGTTGACGTCAAACTTTTCGGACTTATGGGCCCAGTAGACCGGCTGAGTGTCGTTGCACTCCCGCTTGGCCTTGAGGATGGCGATCACCACATCGGCCGCCGTATTGCCGCCGCCGATCACCAGGGTCTTGGCCCCGACATACTTGCTGGGGTCATCCAGGTTTTTGGCCACCATCTTGGCATCACCATAGACCGACAGTTCGCGGGGAATGCTGCTGCCGAAGGACAAAACCACCTTACGCCCCTTGAAAAGTCCCTTGTCGGTCACCACCACCAGCTGGTCCCGCTCATCGCGAATATCCTCAAAGGCCACTTCGGTCTGGATATTCAGGTTTTCATGCTGCACAAAGTGCTGGATGTACTGCAGATAGCTCTCCACCGTCACCGGCTTATCCGGCGGCCGCAGTTCATCCACCAGAAACGGCTCCGGCGCATCCTTGGGCTTGGAGGCATAGACCAGCTTCCCTTGCGGATAGGTGTTGGCAATGCCTTGAAAAACCGCCTTGCCAGACTCCAGCACCAGGTATGAAAGACCATACTTATGGCAGAGGTAGGCCGTGGCAAGGCCTGCCGGACCACCGCCGATAATCACCACATCGTAGACATTAGGGGCCATGAATCGCATCTCCTTCCTGCGGAGCAAACTGCACACAACTACTACCAGGAACAGGTATCAAGCGGGTGAAGTAGTCGATCGAGTGATACTGCTGCGACGGCTTCGGCGTCAAGGCCGAGCTTGGCCGGCTGATATAGATCAGATGGCGGATGCCGTACTGCTGGGCGGTCTGCAGATTGGCCTCGGTATCCTCGCCCAGCATGGTGCGGCACGGGTCGTACGCCACAAAGCGTTGCAACGCCTCCCAGAAGTTGTGGTCCTCCTTGGGCAACCCCACCTGATGGGCCGAAACTACCCCGTCAAACCAGGCACCTATCCTGGTCTTCTTCAACTTGATGTCGAGTGTTTTACTATGGGCGTTGGTCACCAGCCAGAGCTGCTTGCCCTGCTGCTTGGCCCAGGTCAGAAATTCCGTAACCCCCGGATGTACAGCGATCAGATGTTCCACCTCCAGCTTGAGCTGGGGGATATCCATACCCAAGCGGTCGGACCAGTAATCGAGATCGGTCCAGTTGAGGGTGCGCTCCTGTGAGCGGAACAGGGCGTGCAACTGCTCTCTGGCCTGTTTCTGCGACACATTGTGGTGGGCCGCCCACCGTTTGGGGACATGCTCCAGCCAGAAGTGATCGTCGAAGTGCCGGTCCAGCAGGGTGCCGTCCATGTCCAGCAGGATCGTGTCGGTCTCGCGCCAATCAAGTTGCATCGCTACTGGCTCACGGTAACAGACCGTCGGCGATCTCCAGGATCGCCTCGGCCCGGTTGAGGGTGTAGAGGTGAACGCCCGGCGCACCACCGGCAAGCAGTCCCTCAGCCTGATGACGGGCATGGGCAATGCCGACCCGTTGCACCGCCGCTGCACCACCGCTACGGTCGGCCTCTTCAAGTTCGGCCATAAAACCGGCTGGCAGGCTGGCGCCGCATAGGGACACAATCCGCTGAATCACCTTCAGACTGACCACCGGCAGGATACCGGGGATGATCGGCTTGGTGATGCCGCGGGCGCGAGCACGGGCCACAAAATCAAAATAGTGGGCGTTATCAAAAAACAACTGGGTAATGGCAAACTCGCCTCCCAGATCCAGCTTCAGCTTCAGATAGCCCAGATCAGCCTCGGCATTGATGGCCTCGGGGTGCACCTCGGGATAAGCCGCCACCCCGACCCCCATCTCAGGGTGTGACGCACGCACAAAGGAAACCAGATCGGAGGCGAAGTGCAGCGGTGATTCAGTAATCCCTTCCGGCGGCACCTCCTTGGGTGGGTCTCCCCGCAGGGCCAGTACATTGCTGACACCGGCAGCGCTTAAGTCGTCAAGAAAGCAGCGCAGCCGATCCGGCTGGGCACCAACACAGGTCAGGTGGGCCATGGTTTCCAGACCATGTTCCTGCTGCATGCGGGAGACGATCTCCAGGGTGGCATCCTGGGTACTGCCGCCGGCGCCGTAGGTGACCGAGGCAAACAGCGGCTTTAGCTGGGCCAGACGACTGACCACCTGAAAAAAGGCCGACCAGTCTTCCCGTTCCTTGGGGGGGAAGTACTCAAGGGAGATGAACGGCGATTGCTGTGCAATACGATCAATGATCTTCATGTAGAAACCTTGGTGATCGGGAAATAAAGAATTTATTGCTACTCCAGCGGCTACGGTTTGTCAAACTGAAACCTTTCCTTTTTACACGGTTCAGGGTACCCTGCCACCATGTCCAAACCAGCCGCCATCGCACTGATTCTGTTTGTGGTCAGCATCCTGACCTTTGCCACCTGGCAGCTCTTTCTGGGCCGCTTCGAGGCAGCCTTTTCCGCCCTGCCCTTCCTGGTGATCTGCTATTTCTTTGTCAAGCCCTGGCAGTACAACCAAAAAAACGACCCGCCGGAATAGCTTCCAACGGGCCGCTGTCTGCGCATCGGCTAGACATTAAAATCACCAGCCGCCTCGGGCTGGTAGAGTATCTTCTTGACCTTCAACCGTTTGAGGCCGGCCGGCACCTTCCAACTGATGGTATCACCCACCCGATAGCCGATCATGGCCATTCCCACCGGCGCCAGCACTGAAATCTTGCCCTGGTCAAGGTTGGCCTCTGGGGGAAAGACCAGCGTGTACTCCAGCTCGGCCTTGCTGTCCAGGTCCTGCAGCCGCACCCGTGAGTTCATGGTGATCACCTGCGGCGGTATCTCCTCGGGAGCCACCACCTCGGCCCGCAGCAGCTCTTCAGAAAGCTCATCCAGATAGCGGTTGTCTCGCGCCGGAAATTCCTCCATCTCCTCAATCAATCTCTGTAAACGCTCCAGATCGAACTCGGTGATTACGATCTGACGATTTTGTTCTGCTGTCGCCTTTTTCATGATGGCGCTCCTTTGCTAACAGACGTAAAGGTCATCGACCTATAAAAAAAGCCCCCCGGAATTTCCGGGGGGCTCGCAGTGCGGCGTTTAGGAAATTCTACTTGTACTCAGCCATCTCGTCGAACTGCAGGTAGCGGTAAATCTTCTCCTTGTTCGGCTCGACCCGCTCCTTGTAGATGGCAAGGAACTCAGCCGGTGTGGGCAACTTGCCCATGCGGGCAGCTACGGCCCCCAGCTCGGCGGAGCCGAGGAATACCTTGGCGCCATTGCCGATCCGGTCGTCGAAGTTACGGGTGGAGGTGGAGAACATATTGACCCCATCCGGCACCCGGGCCTGGTTACCCATGCAGAGCGAGCAGCCGGCGATCTCGATCCGTGCGCCGAAGGCGCTGTAGATGGAGAAGTAAGCCTCGTCCTTCAGCAGGTCGCTGTCCATACGAGTCGGCGGGGTGATCCAGGTACGGACCGCCGGATTGAACTTCTCGCCCTTCCAGATCTCGGCGGCCGCACGGAAGTGACCGATGTTGGTCATGCAGGAGCCGATGAACACGTCCTGGATGGAGGTGCCGGCAACCTCGGACAACAGCTTGACGTCATCCGGGTCGTTGGGGCAGGCCAGGATCGGCTCGGTGATCTCGGCCAGGTCGATCTCGATCACGGCGGCGTACTCGGCGTTCTTGTCGGCCTCAAGCAGTTGCGGGTTCTTCAGCCACTCGTTGACAGCGTCGATCCGGTTCTGCAGAGTCTGGGGATCCTGGTAGCCTTCGGCAATCATCTTCTTCATCAGGGCCACGTTGGAACGCAGGTAGGTGGCAACCGACTCTTTGGAAAGCTGGATGCAACCGGCAGCAGCGGAACGCTCGGCAGCGGCGTCGGTCAGCTCGAAGGCCTGCTCAACGGTCAGCTCCGGTAGACCTTCCATCTCCAGAATACGGCCGTTGAAGATGTTGATCTTGTTCTTCTTGGGCACCGTCAGGTGCCCCTGCTTGATTGCCCAGTAAGGGATTGCGTTCACGGCGTCACGCAGGGTAATGCCGGGGTTGAATTTACCCTTGAAGCGCACCAGTACCGACTCGGGCATATCCAGCGGCATGAAGCCCATGGCGCCGGCAAAGGCCACCAGACCGGAACCGGCCGGGAACGAGATACCGATCGGGAAACGGGTGTGGGAGTCACCGCCGGTGCCCACGGTGTCGGGCAGCAGCAGACGGTTCAACCAGCTATGGATGACGCCGTCGCCCGGCTTGAGGGCCACGCCGCCACGCTCGGCGATAAAGGCCGGCAGGGTCTTGTGCATCTTCACATCAGCCGGCTTGGGGTATGCAGCGGTGTGACAGAAGGACTGCATGAACATCGGGGACAGGAACTTGAGGCAGGCCAACTCCTTCAGTTCGTCAGCAGTCATCGGGCCGGTGGTGTCCTGGGAACCAACGGTGGTCATCTTGGGCTCGCAGGCGGTGCCGGGCAGGATGCCGGCAACGCCGCAGGCCTTACCAACCATCTTCTGGGCCAAGGAGTAACCCTGATCAGCCTTCGGAACCGGGTTGACCGGCAGGGTGAAGACATCGGTATCGCCCATGCCCAGCGCCTTGCGGGCCTTCTCGGTCACGGCACGGCCGATGATCAGCGGAATCCGGCCGCCGGCGCGGAATTCGTCAGCGATGGTGTTGGGGGCCAGCTTGAAGGTGGAGATCACTTCACCCTTGTCGTTGCTGATCTCGCCCTTGACGGTGTTGATGGTGATCACGTCGCCATCGTTCATCTTAGTCACGTCGGCCTTGATCGGCAGTGCGCCGGAATCCTGGGCGGTGTTGAAGAAGATCGGGGCGATGACGCCGCCGATGATCACGCCGGCAGTCTTCTTGTTGGGTACGCAGGGGATATCCTGACCCATGTGCCACAGCACCGAGTTACAGGCCGACTTACGGGAAGAACCGGTACCGACCACGTCGCCCACAAAGGCAACCTGATTACCGGCAGCACGCCAGTCAGCGATGTCCTTGAGGCGGTTGGGGAAACGGGTCTTACCCATGGCCAGCGCATGCAGTGGGATGTCGGGACGGCTCCAGGCATCGCCGGCCGGGGAGAAGTCGTCGGTGTTGATCTCACCCTCCACCTTGAATACCTTGACCTTGATGGTCTCGGGTACACCGGGCTTGCTGGTGAACCACTCGGCATTGGCCCAGGACTGCAGGACCTTCATTGCAGCGGCGTTGGACTTGGACAGCGCCACCACCTGATCAAAACCGTCATAGACCAAGGTCATGCCGGACAGGGCACAGGCTGCCTCGTCGGCCAGTTCGGCCACTTTCAGGGCCTCAACCAGCGGAGTCACGTTATAGCCACCCATCATGGTGCCCAGGATACGGACGGCATCCACCTTGGAGACCAGCGGCGACTTCTTGCTGCCGTTCAGGATGGCGGCCAGGAACTCGGCCTTGACCTTGGCAGCCGGATCAACACCGGGGGAAACCCGCTCTTTCAGCAGGTTGAGCAGGAAGGCTTCCTTGCCGGCCGGGGGGGCTTCCAGCAGTTGACACAGTTGGGCGGTTTGCTCAGGGGAAAGCGGCAGCGCGGGAATGCCCTGGGCGGCGCGCTCGGCCTCATGGGCCAGATATGCTTCGATCATCGGTGAATCCTCCTCATGGTGATTAGGTACTTAGCGTACTTTTAGGGGTCAAAAAAGAGCATATTGTATACAATTTATTACGGGCGATGTCAATCGTTGCAAACGTGACGGTTCAGGAGGGAGTGTCAGGGCCAATATGCAGACTGGAGGTGGCAACGAAGATCTCACGCAGAAACCAGAGCAACCCCGCCACCAGGGCCGCCATGGCGGCGATGAACAGCAGGGCCACCGGAATGGAGGGGTCGACGCCCAGAAAGGCCCCCACGAACAGCAGGGCGATCACCGTGCAGACCAACAGTGCGGTGGTGGTACAGAGGTTGATGGCCCGCCCGATCAACTTGGCACGGTAGGCCAGGGTTCTGAGATGGCTACGGATCGCATCATCCTCAGCACCTGCTGCCGTTTCCAGCTTATGCTCCAGAAAACGGGCCCGGTCGATCACCCGACCCAGCCGGTTGGTCATTACCGACAGCATGGCGCCGATGCCGGTCAACAGAAAGACCGGCGCCACTGCCAACTGGATGGCATGGGCCACGGAATGGATATCGCTGACCGGTAGCATCGCTGTTTCCTCCGCTAGTAGCGCTGTTCCTGCTTCGGCACATACCACTTGATCAGGTTATGGCCGATGCCGGCCGGGGCCGGTTCGATGCCCCGTATCCGGGCCGAGACCACCGGCAGGGCATCGGGTACGTACAGGAAGGTATAGGGCTGTTCCTCGGCCAGAATTTCCTGGATGCGAAAATAGGCCCGCTTGCGCCGTTCAAGATCAAAGGTGCTGCGCCCCTCCTCCAATAGGCGGTCCACTTCAGGGTTGTTGTAGCCGATGAAATTCAGCTCCCCCGGCTTGGTCTTGCTGGAGTGCCAGATATCATACATATCGGGATCCTGGGAGGTCATCCAGGCCAGCAGCACCACCTCGAAGTTACCTTTATCGATGAATTCCTTCAGGAAAGCGGCCCACTCCACCACCCTGATCCGCACATCAATTCCCACCTGCAGCAGCCGCTGCTGGATAATCTGGGCCGTCATCAACCGTTGCTGATTACCCTGGTTGGTCAGGATCGTAAACTGTAGCGGCTTTCCGTCCTTGTGCAGGATGCCCCCCTGCCCCGGCAGCCAGCCGGCCTCGGCCAGCAACTGCCGTGCATAGGCCAGATCATGGGGGATATCCCTGACGGCGGCATGATGGGCCCATCTGCCCGGTACAATCGGGCCGTGGGCCTTCTGCCCCATGCCGAACAACACCCCCTGAATCAGCTCATCCTTGTTGATGGCTGCGGTCATGGCACGGCGGATGCGAACATCCTTGAACAGGGGGTGACGCAGATTGTAGCCCAGGTAGAGGTAGCTGCTGGAGGGGTAACGGTACTTGTTGAAGGCACTCCGGAAACTGTCGGTATCGGTCTGGCGAGCGTACTGGACCGGCGTCAGCCCCATCATATCAACGCCGCCAGCCTTGAGTTCCATATACATGGTGGAGGTGTCGGGAATTACCCGATAGACGTAGCGATCCAGATAGGGACGACCTTCAAAATAATCAGGGTTGGCCTCCAGCGCAATCTTCTGGCCGGACACCCACTCCTTGAAGCGGAACGGCCCAGTCCCCACCGGTTTACGGGCCAGTGGACTTTTGGTGATTTCCTGCCCCTCCAGCAGATGGGCCGGCAGGATGGCGGTGCCCCAGGAGGCCAGGGCCGGCGCAAAGGGAGCACGGTAGCGTACCACCACGGTAAACGGGTCGGGAGCCGTTACCGAGGCCACCTGCTTGAAATCCTCTGAATAGGCGGTGGGAGTCTTGGGATCGATGATCACCCGATAGGTATAGAGCACATCACGGGCACTGAACGGGGCGCCATCGTGCCAGCGCACGTTGCGCCGCAGTCGAAAGGTGATGGTGAGGCCGTCATTGGCTACGGTGAATGCTTCGGCCAGATCACCCACCAGCCGCAAATCTTTGTTGTACTTGATCAGACCGTTATAGATCTGGCCGGCCACACCGTGGGAAGCGCTATCCGAGGCCAGGATCGGCAGCAGGGTCGACGCCTCGCCAATGGTCCCCTCCACCAGGGTGTCACCATAGGCCGGAACCGCAGCTGTGGCCTGGGAACGTGGTGGCTGCTGCTCGACCTTGCAGCCCGACAACAGGAAACTGCAGCAGAAGATCAGCACCCAGAGCTGCGCCTGACCGATCATCGCTCGCCCGATTCCCCTTTGACAAGACGCTTGATCTTCTCATCCAGCTCTTTGTTGCCAGGATCAAGCTGCAGTGCCTTTTTATAGGACCTCAGCGCTTTTTTTACTTCCTTTTTGGCCAGATAGGCATCACCGAGATGTTCCAGCACCGTCGGATCATCACCCACCAGCTGGGCGGCCCGCTCCAGCTGGTTGATCGCTTCGTCATAACGCTTCATCTGGTAGTAGATCCACCCCAGACTATCAATAAAGAAACCGTCATCTGGACGCACTTCCAGGGCCCGCTTGACATACCCCAGGGCCTCTTCAAGGTTTACTCCCATCTCGGCGTAGGTATAGCCCAGATAGTTCAGGGCCTGGGCATCGCGGGGATTGAGTTGGATCACCCGCTTCATCCGGCTGATCGAATCAGGCTTCTTGCCCAGCTTGTCGTAGAGCACCCCCAGCCGGAACTGGAAGCGGGGATCGCTGTTAAAACGGGATTCGACGCCCAACAACAGCTTCAGCCCCTCGTCATCCTTGTCGATGGAATCGTAGAGGGTGGCCAGACTCAAGTAGAGCTCCAGACGATTGGGATAGGCGGCGATCCCTTGCTGCAAGAGCTTGACCGCTTCATCGTCACGCTCCTGCTCCTTGAGAATGAAGGCCAGATGCCCCAGGGCCTCTCCGTACAACTCGGCATCAACGGGAATCTTGGAAAATTCGGCCCGGGCCAACTCCAACTCTCCCTTTTCCTCATAGGCAGAGCCCAGGTAAAAACGGATCTGATGATTGCCCGGATCCTTGGCCAGCATGGCACTAAAGAGCTGAATCGCCTCGTCATGTCGGTTTAGCTCAAGCAGCAACAGGCCTATCTTGCGCTGTACCTCTTCTCCACCCAGCCCCATATCGGACAACCTGTTCAGGTAAACCAACGCCTCATCGTAGCGACGGTGCTGAATCAGCAGCTGTATCAGGTGATTGATCAGCGGCGAACGATTTTCAGAATCATCAATCAGGAGCTTGTAGGCGCTGATGGCCTGATCAATCTCGCCCATCGCCTCCAGTGAAACGGCCTGATCAATGGCAGCCTGGATAAAATCGGGGCGGATCTCCAGAGCACGCTTGTAATAGCCGGCCGCCTCGCGATAAAGCCGCATCTGGCTATAGGTTTTACCCAGATAGTAAAAACCGGCCGCTGAATCAGGTTTCAGGCGGGTCAATTCCTTGAGGGTCGTCACCGATTCCTCATACTCAAACAGCTTGATCAGTGAATTGACCAGCTGCAGTACGGCATCTTCCTTGGCCGGGTCCAGCTTGACCGCTGCGCGCAGATAACTGATCGCCTCACGATCGCGACCCAGATTAGCCATAACCGTGCCGCCGATCAACTGAGCCTCACGGTTATCCGGATCGATCTTGACCGCCTTTTCTACCGCCACCATCGCCTCAGGCACCTGCCCTGCCTTCAGACGCAGCTCGGCCTCGGCAACCAGCAGATGGCTCGCCTGGGGATCAGCAAGCTGCGCCTCACGCACAAGCGCCAATGCGCGCTCATTGTTACCCTCGTTGAGGGCAATCCGTGCCTGCGCATAGAGGCTTAAGGCGCTGCGGGAAGGCGCAGGGGCAACAAGCTCTCCGCCTCCGCCTTGAAAACCGGCACAGGCAGTCAATACTACGGGTATCAGGGCAAGCAGAAACATGCGCTGCATGGGGTACCATCCGTGCGTCCAAAATAGGGTTTCAAGAAAGTGAAACGCTACCATACAACCCCGGGAGCGTCAAACGAATCCACCTGCCGGCTGGCGGCTTGCGCCGGCTCTGCTTCAATGGTAGTATTGCCTCCATCTGTGTCCGGTAGCACCACTGAGCCCGCCCGCTCCACCGACATCAGTCACGAGGCTTCCATGATCTGGCGCTCCACCCGAAATCGCCTCCTGAAACGCCTGCAACTGCGGGAATCCTGGTTCATCTTCTTTGTATTGGGAAATGTGATGATCAACTTCCCATTCTTGAAGATCTTCAACCGGGCAACCGCTCTTTTCGGCTTTCCACTCCTGTTCCTCTACTTCACCCTGGGCTGGGCCATATCCATCGGTGTGGTCTATCTCTTCACCCAAACCATCGAGTCTGAGCAGCCCTCAGGCGAAGAGCCCCCTGCACGGTGAAACTGAACCTGATCCATGTGGCGGTAATCGCCGTTGCCTACACCGGACTGCTGTTTCTGGTCGCCTGGTTTGCCGGCAAACGCCGCGATGCGGGCAAAAGCCTGGTCAACAATCCCCTGGTCTACTCGCTCTCGATCGCGATTTACTGCACCTCCTGGACCTTTTACGGCAGCGTCGGCAAGGCAGCCACCAGCGGCATCGATTTCCTGATGATCTATCTGGGGCCAACCCTGACCGCCTTTTCCTGGCATTTCCTGCTGGAACGGATCATCAGAATCAGCAAGGAATCCAACGTTTCATCAATTGCCGACTTCATCAGCCTGCGGTATGGCAAATCACAACTGCTGGGCACCTTGGTCACCCTGATTGCCACCCTGGGCATCATGCCCTACATCGCCCTGCAAATTAAAGCGGTTACAGCCTCCTTCTCACTGGTAAGCGGTGTGGCTAGCCAGACCATCATCGACCTGCCCGGGTCGGTTGAGTCAGTCACGCTGCCGACCGGCATGATCCTGGCGCTGATTCTGGCACTGTTCGGCATGATCTTCGGCGCCCGACGCCTCTCCTCCACCGAGCGTCACGAAGGGCTGATCGCAGCCGTTGCCTTTGAATCACTGGTCAAACTGGTCAGCCTGGTGGGGGTTGGCCTCTTCATTACCTGGGGAATCTTTGACGGTTTTGGAGACATTTTTCAGCAATTTCAGGGCCGCTTTCCACAACAGTTCGACCGGTTAATGACCCTTGAGACCCAGCAGGTCAATGGTTCCATCCCGTCGTCCACCATGCTGATCATGTCGATGGGGGCCATCATGCTGCTGCCACGACAGTTCCATGTGATGGTGGTGGAAAACGCAGATCGGCGCCATGTAAAAACCGCCATGTGGCTCTTTCCTGCCTACCTGTTCCTGATCAATCTCTTTATCATGCCGATCGCCCTGGGTGGGATTCTGATGACCGGCAGCCCAGCCGGCGCCGATTATTTCATGATCAGCCTGCCGCTGATGAGCAACAACAGCGCTATCGCCATGTTGGCCTTCCTGGGTGGCCTGTCGGCAGCAGCCGGCATGGTGATGGTCGAGTCGGTTACCATCTCCACCATGCTGCTCAACCATCTGTTCATGCCGATCATCGTGCGAATCACCCCCAAACAGTGGTTTCCGATCCTGCTGATCAATCTCAAACGGTTCGGTATCTGCCTGGTGGTCTTTATGGGGTTCCTCTACTACCTGTTGGTGGGGGATACCTATATGCTGGTCAACATGGGGCTGATCTCGTTTTCCGCAGCCATGCAGTTCCTGCCGGCCCTTTTGGGAGGGCTCTACTGGAAACGCGGCAACAAAACCGGCGCCATCTGCGGCATGGGACTCGGCTTTATCCTCTGGGGCTATACCCTGCTGCTTCCATCACTGTTGGCCGCACCGGAACTCCCGGCACTGTTGGCTGCAGGCCCCTTTAGTATCGCCCTGCTTAAGCCGACCGCCCTGTTCGGTCTGGTCGGCATGGATATGTGGAGTCACTCCCTGTTCTGGAGCATGCTGTTCAACATTGGCGCCTATCTGATCTGCTCACTGATGCTGCCGCAGTCAGAGCTGGAAAAGGAACAGGTACACCGCTTCATCGGCAGCTTTGAGCAGGAGGCCAAAGAATACCGTGCCGCCGCAAAACGACTCTCCAAGCCGGTCACGATCCCCCAGTTCACGGCGTTGCTCGGTAAATTCATCGGCCAGGATGAGGCCCGCCGTATCATGACGGCCTACCTGCGCGACCGAAATCTCTCGGCGCAGGATGCGGTTGAAGAGTTTGAGTTGCCCGGCCTGAAACGGTTTGTGGAACGGACCCTGGCTGGCTCCGTGGGCGCCGCCGCGGCAGGCGCCATTGTTGACAGCTATCTCTCCGACATGGGCAGCCGGATGGAATCGGTCTATGACATCTTCAGCACGGTACGCACCTCACTGGATCAAAGCCGTGAAGCGCTCTTTGTTCGGCTCAAGGCCTCGGAGATCATGAACCGCACCCTTGAACTGCAGACCATCTGCGACGATCTGCTGCAGCTGCTGATCAAGGAATTCAAGCTCGATGTTGGCCTGATCCAGTTACGGAAAAACAGTGATTTTCCTCTTGAGGTGATCAGTTACCAAGGCAGCAACCGCCGGCCGATCACCCCTGACCACTGGTATCAGGAAAGTGAACCCTATTTCAAAATGGCGATGATCGACCAACGGGCCCACCTGGTAAACGACATCACGTTATTGGAAGGTATCCTTGAGATGCAGCGGACCCGGGAGGAAGGCTTCGTCTCCTTCGCCCACGTTCCGATCTTTCGCGAGGGAGAAGAATGCCTGGGAGTCCTGTCGGTCTATTCCAAAAGCATCGTCGGCCTGTTCACCGAAGAATTTATCGGCCTGCTGAATAGTCTTACCGGGCAGCTGGCCCAGGCTGCACGCTTGATGGGTGAGATGGAGGCCCGGGAGGTAGCCCGCCGCAAGATGCAGCAGGCCCAGCTGGATAAGGCCCGCCTGATGCGGGACATGGAGATCGCCCAGCAGATCCAGTTGTCGCTGCTGCCCGAAGAGCCCCCCGACATCTTCGGCATTGAACTGGCCGGCCGCTGTATCCCGGCCGCCCACGTCGGGGGCGATTACTATGATTTCTTCAAACGGGACGACCATACCATCGACCTGGTGATCGCCGATGTCTCTGGCCACAGCGTCGGGGCGGCCCTGATCATGGCTGAGGTGCGCACCCTGCTGCGTGCCCAGGTAAGCCGCGCCACCAGCCCCAGCGTAATCTTGAACCTTCTCAACCACCAACTGTACGATGACCTGTCCCGTTCAGAACTGTTTATCACCATGTTCTATGCCCGCTACAACGCGGCTACCGGTCGGCTTTCCTATGCCAACGCCGGACACAACCGACCGATGGTCTATCGCCCTGGCGAATCAGCCTGCCAAGAACTGGACGCCGAGGGGCTGATTCTTGGCGTCAAACAGGAAGTGGTTTTTGAAGAACAGGCCATTTTGCTGCGTTCAGGCGACCTGATCTTTTTCCATACCGACGGCATCCCTGAGGCCATGACCCCGTCGGGAGAGCTGTACGGCACCGAGCGGATCTGTCAACATCTGGCCGCGATCGGTAACCTGTCGGCAGGAGAGATCGCCGATTCGTTCTACGAACAGGCACAGCAGTTCAGTGGTGAGCAAACCCAGCAGGATGACATCTCAATGGTGGTCTTGAAGATACTGACCTGATGAAAGGAGTGGGACATGAACATCAAACGCGAAGAACAGGGAAACGTGGTGCTGGTGCAGGTAAAAGAGGAGCGGCTGGATGCCCATAACGCTGATGAACTGAAGCTGGAGCTGGCCAACCTGTTTGAATCAGGCAAGAAGGGGATCGTGGTGGATCTGAAAGAGGTCCGTTTCATCGACAGCTCCGGCCTGGGAGCCCTGGTTTCCGGATTCAAAAACGCCTCGGCCCGCCAGGCAGAATTGAAACTGTCCGGCGTGCAGAGCCAGGTCAAATCGATGTTTGAGTTAACCCGGCTGCACCGCGTATTCGACATCTACACCACCATGGATGATGCCCTGGCCTCTTTCTGACAGATCTCTCAGCGGCACACACGGGATACCAGCCCATGAAGAACGAAATCGACATACAGATCAAGGTGCCCAACCAGACCCGTTATTTAAGTCTGATCGGCAGGATCGGTGAAGACCTTGCCCTCCAGTTGCAGGGCTTTAAAGGCGACCGGGAAGATCTGGCCAATCAACTGAACGTGGTACTGACCGAAGCGATGGTCAACGCCATCCGGCATGCCAACGCCGGCGACCCGGACAAAGAGGTGGACATCCGGATCACCATCGGCGACAACGAGCTGCTGCTCCAGGTCTTTGATCAGGGGCAAGGCTTTGACCTGAACAGCATCCAGGATCCAGGTTTTGAGGGAGAAGAGCTTTTGGAGACCGGCGGGCGCGGCATTTACATTATCCGCACCCTGATGGATTCGGTGGTCTATCGACGCATACCGGGCGGCAATGTACTGGAAATGCGCAAACGGCTATGAACTCTAGTGAGGATCCCGATACATAACCTGATCACCTGACAGGTTACGGAGCAACCAGCCTTCAGCAGTAGCCTGGGCCGCTTCAGCCTGCAGCGGCACCTTGCCTTGCCCCCCCGGCAGATCAACCACATAATGGGGGATCGCCATGCCGCTGACCTGTCCCCGTAGGCCAGCCATCAACTGCATCCCATGACGCAACGGGGTACGAAAATGGGCCGTGCCCTGCACCAGATCCATCTGGTGCAGGTAATAGGGGCGCACCCGCAGTCGCAGCAGTCCGCTGAAAAGTTCATGCAAAACAAACTGCTGATCATTAATCCCTTTCAGCAGCACCGTCTGGTTACCCAACGGAATACCGGCCTCGGCCAGCAGGGCACAGGCCCGAGCAGCCGCAGTGGTCAGCTCACGGGGATGATTGAAGTGGGTGTTAAAGTAGAGCGGTTGATGGCTGGCCAGCATCCGGCACAGCTCAGGCGTGATCAGGCCCGGCGCCGTGACCGGTGCTCGGCTGCCGATGCGGATGATATCCAAGTGAGGGATCGCCCGTAACCGTCCCAACAGATCATGCAAGGCCTCAAGTGGCAGCAACAGCGGGTCGCCGCCGGACAGCACCACGTCGCGCAGCTGTGGCGTTGCAGCGATGTAGTCAATGGCCCGATCAACATCCAGGGATGTTGCGCCGCAACCCACCTGCCGTTTCCGCATGCAGAACCGGCAGTAGACGGCGCAGCGATTGGAGACCAGCAGCACCGCCCGATCGGGATACCGATGGATCAGTCCGGGCACCGGACTCAGGCGTTCTTCGTCCAACGGGTCCGGTAGCTGTTCGTCATCCACCAGTTCAGCCGGGTCAGGCACACACTGACGCCAGATCGGATCACCCGGTTCCTTGATCAGCCCGGCATAATACCTGGTCAGGCGAAATGGATACCGCTTGGCCACTTGGGCGAATGGTGACGGATCAAGACCGAAACGGGCTATCAGATCATCAAGGGTGATGTACGCTAGTGACATGGGGAAAAAGGATAAGGCAGGGATCTGTTGAACGCTTAACGGGAGATGACCCGCACGAAGCGGAACAGGTAATCCAGGCCTGACCAGACGGTCAGGACAAAGGCGATCCAGAAGAAAAACATACCGGCGTTGTGCATGTTGACCGTGACCAACGGATGCGCAATGCCAAAGAACCAGTTGTAGTCAAAATGCAGCAGCAGGCCGATGATGGCCACCAGCTGAAAGATGGTCTTGTACTTGCCCAGGTCAGAAGCATGGATCACAATCCCCTCGCTGGAGGCGATGCTACGCAGGCCAGTGATCACGATCTCGCGGGCCAGCACAACGAACACCATCCAGGCCGGTACCCGATCATAGGGCAGGATCATGATCAGGGCGGCCATCACGATCAGTTTATCGGCAATCGGATCAAGAAATTTGCCGAAGACGGTTACAATACCCATCCGACGGGCCAGATGTCCATCCAGCCAGTCTGTGGCCGACGCCAGCGCAAAGATCCAGGCTGCCCAGAAACAGGTCTCACGGGATGGCGACATAAGCAGCAGTACCATCAACGGAATGCAGGCGATCCTGAACAGGGTAATAATGTTGGGAGGGTTGAGAATTGGATGGTACTGAGACACGTCAGTAAGACCCCATGTAGGATAGTACGCGACTGACGTAGGTGCGGGTCTCTTCGTAGGGAGGGATGCCGCCGTACTTGGCCACCTTGCCCATCCCGGCGTTGTAGGCCGCCAGGGCGAGGCTCACATCACCCTTGAAGGTATCCAGCAAAAACTTGAGGTAACGCACGCCGCCGTCCACGTTCTGTTTTGGATTGAAGGCATCCGCCACTTTGAGCTGCTTGGCGGTGCCGGGCATCAACTGCATCAGGCCGCTGGCTCCTGCGCGGGAAACGGCATTGGGATTGTAGCCTGACTCCGCCTGAATAACCGCCTTGACCAAGGCTGCGTTCACGCCGTACTTGGCAGCACTGGCCTGAATCAGCTGTTCGTACTGCTGCGGATTGCCCTGGGCCACCCTGAAACGGGTACGCAGCTGGCGATCCTTACGCAGGTCGCGCAGGAAGACCTTGAATTTTTTATCGGTGGGCGCATCGGTAAAATGCACCACCCCTTCCTCGTCCTCGTAACGATAGATGTCGGCACAGGCTGGCTGAGCCAGCGCCATGACGGCAAACAGCAGCACCAAAGCGGGCAGCAGCTGACGCACGAGAAACGGTGTATGGGGCGTGATGCTACGCATGGCCTCAAGTAAGCGACAAAGCGACAGGTTTGTCAAGGTCAAACTGGCGTTACCATTGGGGTTGCTACCGAGTTGATTGACTTTTACCCCCCGATTGGCTAGAAAACAGATTCAATCTGACAAGGAGTGCCCACGCTGTGACAGAATCCCGTGCAACCTACAAAGAGGCTGGTGTCGACATTGAGGCTGGCAACCAATTCGTGCAGAAGATCAAGCCGTTGGTCAAGGCCACCTTCCGCCCGGAAGTGATGACCGAAATTGGTGGCTTTGGCGGCCTCTTTTCACTGAACACCGCCAAGTACAAGAACCCGGTACTGGTTTCCGGCACCGACGGCGTTGGCACCAAGCTGAAGCTGGCCTTCCTGGCCGACAAACATGACACGGTCGGCATCGACCTGGTGGCGATGTGCGTTAACGACATCATCGTCCAAGGGGCCGAGCCGCTCTTTTTCCTGGACTACCTGGCCACCGGGCACCTCGATCCGGACAAGGCGGCCCAGATTGTGGCCGGCATTGCCGAGGGCTGCAAGCAGGCCGGATGTGCCCTGATCGGCGGTGAAACCGCCGAAATGCCCGGTTTTTACAGTGATGGCGAGTATGACATGGCCGGCTTTACCGTGGGGGTGGTGGAAAAGGACCAGATCATTGACGGCTCATCAATCACGGTGGGCAACAAGCTGATCGGCATCGCCTCCAGCGGCCTGCACAGCAACGGCTACTCACTGGCCCGCCGGATCATCTTCGACCGGATGGGACTCGGTATCCACGATCAACTGCCTGGTATGGGGGCCACGGTGGCCGAGACCCTGCTGACCCCCACCAAGATCTACGTGCGGGCCATGCTGAACCTGCTGAAGGACTTCCGGATCAACGGCATCGCCCATATCACCGGCGGCGGCCTGACCGATAACGTACCCCGCATCCTGCCCAAACTCTGCAAAGCCAGCTTTAAGCTGGACAGCTGGCAGCGTCCGCCGGTCTTCAGCCTGCTGCAAGAGGCTGGCAAGGTGGATCAGTACGAGATGTACCGCACCTTCAACATGGGGATTGGCATGGTGTTGTCTGTGGCCGAACAGGACGTGGATGACATCCTGGCCCGCCTGCAGGGATTGGGCGAAACCGCCTGGCTGGTGGGTGAAGTACAAACCCGCCGTCAGGATGAAGAACAGGTAGAGCTGCTCTGATGACAACCACACCCATCGCCATCGGGGTCTTGGTTTCCGGCAACGGCTCGAACTTTCAGGCCATCGTTGATGCCCTGGAGGCGGGACGGATCACCAACGGCCGGATCGCCTGCCTGATCAGCAACAAGGCCGACGCCTACGCCCTGGAGCGGGCAAAAAAACACAACATCCCGGCCCTGGTGCTGGATCATAAACAGTTCCCCAACCGGGCAGCCTACGATCAGGCCCTGGTGGCCCTGCTCAAAGAACACGGGGTACAACTGGTAATACTGGCCGGCTTCATGCGGCTCTTATCTCCGGTGATGGTGGAGGCATTTCCCCATGCCATGATGAACATCCACCCTGCCCTGCTGCCGGCTTTCCCCGGCCTGGACGCCCAACAGCAGGCCCTGGAGTATGGCGTGCGCTACACTGGCTGCACCGTACATTTTGTGGATACCGGCACTGACACCGGACCGATCATCCTGCAGGCGGTGGTGCCGATCCTGGCCGACGACACGCTGGAAACCCTTTCAGATCGGATTCATGGCGAAGAACATCGTATCTATCCTGAGGCAGTGCGACTGTTCTGCGCCGGCCGACTGAGAGTTGAGGGACGACGGGTCCATATCTCAGCCTAACCATTCAGATACTGCTTGACAGTACCAGAATAGGATGCTAAAAATTTCGCTTCAATTTGACTAATTACCAGCATGCTTTGCTGCAATCATTCGGAGGTAGCACGTGGCTCATCACAAGTCGGCAATCAAGCGGATCAAGCAGAACGAAAAGCGTAACGCCCGCAACCGTCACCAGAAATCAACCTTGAAGACCTACATCAAGCGGGTCCGCGAGGCCGTTGAGAAGAAGGACAAGGCTGCAGCCCAAGAGGCCCTGCAGGCAGCCATTCCGGTTATCGACAAGACCGCCACCAAAGGGGTCATCCATAAGGCGAATGCTTCGCGCAGCGTCTCCCGCCTGACCAAGCTGGTCAACACCCTCGGCTAGTCACACGGCACCACCGAACATCAAAAAGCCTCCACTAGAAAGTGGAGGCTTTTTTGTTAACGATTCACAAAAAGCTGCTACAGACTGCCATTACAGGCATCAAACACCAGCCCCTGCAGCACCGTAGCCGCCGCGGCACCGGTCTTGAGCGCCTGGTCCGCCCGATAGAGCCGCTCGAACAACAACTCCAGTTCAGGGGTTGCATACTTTTTGGCCTGGGCCAGCTGCTCCCCCAGAAAAAACTGGTGGATCTTGAGCTGCTTGCCGATCTCGGCCGGCGCAAGCTTCTGGTCCAACAGCTCCCGAATACGCCATATCCTGCGAAAATGGCTGGCCAGCGCCCCCAGCATCATGATCGCTTCCTCACCATTGGTCAGCATCGACTCCAGGGTGGCCAACGCCTTGGCCAGATTTTTCTCACCAATGAAACGGGCCAGTTCAAAGGCGCTGAACTCCTTGCTCTGGCTGACAATGGTCCGTACATCATCCACCGTGATCACCGGACGGTTGCCAACATACAGGGCAGCCTTTTCGACCTGCGACGACAATGCCTGCAGGTTGCTCCCCACCAGAAAGGCCAACAGTTCAGCCCCGGCGCTGTCGATCTTCTTGCCGTGTCCGGCGGCCTCCTGACTGATAAAGGGTCCCAGCCTGTTCTCGTACAGCTTTTTAAACTCCAGGCTGCCGGGCTGCTTTTTTAACTCGGCAAAAAACTTGCGCCGCAGGTCCGGCTTGCCGGCCACAAAGATCAGACAGGTCTCGGGGCTCGGGTTGGCCAGATAAGGCAAAAGCCCTTCCTGGGTCGCCGCAGACAGCCCTTCAGCGCGCTTGACCAGTACCACCCGGCGCTCAGCAAACATCGGCAGAGTCTGGGCGGTATCGAGTATTTCTGTACCTTTGCAGTCGTTGCCGTAATAGATATTCAGGTTAAAATCCTTCATGGCCGGGTCAACAGCCCGCTCCATGATGCGACGACTGGCCCGTTCCGCCAGAAACGGTTCTTCACCGTACAAAAAATAGACCGGCGCAAAGGCGCCGGTCGCAAGCTGTTTTTCCAACTCCTGCTCGGTCATCAGTAACCCTGCTCCAGGTTCCAGATCACCTGCTGGGCAAGCTTACGTGAGGCTGCCAGCAGGGCCGCATCCTCGTTACTGCGCTGCAGCTCAATGGTAGTTGCCACCGGATAATCCTGCCAGGCCGAGACCGAGCCTTTCCAGAGCGGCTTGGCGTTCTTCTCGTCTCCTTTACGGCGGACCGTAATCTGAGCCGAGACGGTCAGGCGGTACTCTTTCACGATATCGGTGGCCGTATAGCTGGCGTTGCCGGCGCCATAGCCGGTCAGGGTGCCTTCAACCAGCAGATCGCCCTCGGCTGGTGTCGCTGCCGGCACGATGCCTCGCAGGGCGCTAAACTGATCGAACAACGCACGTTTTAAGGCAACCGATGCGGCAGGATAGACCGTAGTGTTCTGAAAATAGGCCACCCAGACCTTTTGCCCAGACGGCAAGCGTGTTCCGCTGTCAGCGGTAAACCGATAACCGCAACCGGTCAGAATAACAACCAGCAACAGCACCAACAAGCCACCGTAAAGCCCCTTAGCCGGCAACAATGTTCACCAACTTTCCAGGCACATAGATCACCTTACGAATCTGCTGGCCATCGGTAAAAACCTTCACCTTGTCGTCGGCCAGGGCTTGCGCCTTAACCCTCTCTTCATCGATCCCCACCGCCACCGACAAACGGGAGCGCAGCTTGCCGTTGACCTGCACCACGATCAGCAGTTCCTCATCCACCGTAGCCGCTGGGTCATAGGTCGGCCACGAGGTATCTGCCAGGCTGGTGGTATGCCCCAGCTGCTGCCACAACTCCTCGCTGATGTGCGGCACGAAGGGGGCCAGCATCTGCACCAGCAGATCAAGGGCCTCCTTCATTACCGCCCCGGATTGGGGCGAGGCCAGCTTGGCCCCCTGCAGCACGTTCAGCAGCTCCATCACCGCAGCGATGGCGGTGTTGAAGTGGAAGCGCTCGTCAATATCTTCAGTGACCTTTTTGAGGGTCTTGTGTACTGCACGGCGCAGGGTACGCTCTTCGTCGGTCAATGCACTAACATCCAGGGCCCCTGCCCCCTGTGTGGCTGACAGATATTCGTGTACCAACTTCCAGACCCGGTTCAGGAAACGGTAGCAGCCGTCGACACCCTGCTCGTTCCAGTCCAGGTCCTTTTCCGGCGGTGCGGCAAACAGAGAGAACAGGCGGGCCGTGTCAGCGCCGTACTTCTTGATCAGGGCGTCGGGGTCCACCACGTTACCCTTGGATTTGCTCATCTTGGCGCCGTCCTTGATCACCATCCCCTGGGTCAGCAGGTTGGTGAACGGCTCATCCACCGAGATATGGCCCAGGTCACGCATCACCTTGGTGAAGAAGCGGGCGTACAGCAGGTGCAGCACAGCATGCTCAATGCCGCCGATATACTGGTCCACCGACATCCAGTAGTCGGTGCGGGCCTTGTCCACCATGCCCCCTTCAAAATCGGGGCTGCAGTAACGCAGGAAGTACCAGGAGGATTCCACAAAGGTGTCCATGGTATCGGTTTCGCGGCGGGCCGGCTTGCCGCACTGTGGACAGTCCACCTTGATGAAGCTCTCCAGCCTGGCCAACGGGCTGCCACCTTCGCCGGTGAAGGCCACGTCGTGGGGCAGCACCACCGGCAGATCCTTGTCCGGTACCGGCACGGCGCCGCAGCACTCGCAGTAGATAATCGGAATCGGATTACCCCAGTATCTCTGGCGAGATACCCCCCAATCCCTCAAGCGGAAATTGACCGTCTTCTTGCCCTTGCCCTCCTGCTCCAGCCAGTCGGCGATCTCCTCTTTGGCACTGTCACTCGGCTTGCCGTCGAAACGACCGGAATTAGTCATCACACCTGGCTCAGTGTAGGCGGCAGCCATGGCGGACGGATCAAGGGTCTCGCCTTGGGGCTGAATCACCACCACCAGCGGCAGGTCATACTTTTTGGCAAATTCAAAATCGCGCTGGTCGTGGGTCGGCACCGCCATTACCGCACCGGTGCCATACTCCACCAGCACAAAGTTGGCCAAAAAGACCGGCATCCTGCAGCCAGTGGCCGGGTTAACACAGTAGCTGCCGGTGAAGACCCCCTCTTTCTCGAAGTCATCGGCAGTGCGCTTGATCCGGTCGGTCTTTTTAACCTTGTCGATAAAGGCCTCTACCTCGGCCCGCCGCTCCGGCGTGGTCAGTTCCAGCGCCAGTGGATGCTCCGGCGCCAGCGACATGAAGGTAGCGCCAAACAGGGTGTCCTGACGGGTGGTAAAGACCCGGATAGTTCCTTCGCGGCCCTCCAGCGGGAAGTCGATCTCACAACCGGTGCTACGGCCGATCCAGTTGCGCTGCATCACCAGCACCCGCTCCGGCCAGCCGGGCATTTTATGGGTAAAATCCAGCAGCTCCTGGGCGTAGTCGGTGATCCGGAAGAACCACTGTTCCAGTTCCTTTTGCTGCACCTCGTTGTCGCACCGCCAACAGGCGCCGTCCTCCACCTGCTCGTTGGCCAGCACGGTCTCGCAGGAGGGGCACCAGTTGACAAAGGACTGTTTCTTGTAAGCCAACCCTTTCTGATACATCTCCAGGAACAGCTTCTGCTCCCAACGATAGTAGGATACATCACAGGTTGCCAGTTCCCGGTCCCAATCGTAGGACAGGCCCATCTGCTTCAACTGGTCACGCATGTAGGCCATATTCTCGTAGGTCCAGGCAGCCGGATGGCTGTTGTTCTTGATGGCGGCGTTCTCTGCCGGCATGCCGAAGGCGTCCCAGCCCATCGGGTGCAGCACGTTGAAGCCACGCATCCGCTTGAAGCGCCCTACCACATCACCGATCGAGTAGTTACGCACATGGCCCATATGAATCCGGCCGGAAGGGTACGGAAACATCTCCAGCAGGTAATACTTCGGCTTGGCCGGATCTTCGGTGACCTTAAAGGTCTTCTTATCGGCCCAAAACTGCTGCCATTTGGCTTCGATCTCGTTGGGGGTGTACTTCAGCTCAGCAGACATCAGCTACTCCTTCTGGTTATATATGTTCCTAGCTTCTTCAATGCTCAAAATGACCGCAATCCAGGATTGCACTGGGTATGTCGTCCAAGGCGGCAATCCGGTCAACACAACCGGTGGCGGCTGCCTCGCGGGGCATGCCATACACCACCGAACTTTCCTCCGACTCGGCCAGCACCTGGCCGCCATGCTGTTTTACCTGCCGCACGCCCTGACTGCCGTCATTGCCCATGCCGGTCAACACCACTGCCAGCATCCGACCGCCATACAACGGCGCACAGGAGCTGAACAGGGCGTCGGCCGACGGATTGTAACGGTAGTTCGGGTCAGGGGGCAAGACCCGGGCACGAATAATGGCAGTATCCTGCTCCAGTATCACGTGGCTGCCGCCGGGTGCCACCAGCGCCTGACCGGCCACAACGGGATCGCCGTCCTGGGCCTCGCGTACCTCAAACACCGAGCTGCGATTCAGCCGCTCGGCAAAGGCCTTGGTAAAACCGGGCGGCATATGCTGAGCCACCACCACACCAAAGGGATAAGGCCGCTCAAAGGCGCTCAAGATGCCCTGTAATGCCGGTGGACCACCGGTAGAGGCAGCGATGGCAACCAGTTCGAGCGGCTCCAAGCGCCCTTTACGACCATTTTTTCGCTGCGTCGATCCACAAACGGCATGATCGCTCAGGCGATGATACTCCTTGATGCGGGCCGTCACCGCCTGACGAACCTTATACTGCAGATCCTCGGTGATGGACAGCAGATCGGTGCTGGCATCACTGGACGGTTTGGCCACAAAATCGACCGCCCCCAATTCAAGAGCCCGAAAGACCTTCTCCGCATCGGAAAGGGCACTGACCACAATCACCGGCAGGTTAAAACGGCCAGTCAGGATCCGCAGCAAGGTAAACCCGTCCATGCGCGGCATTTCCAGATCCAGGGTTACCAGGTCCGGCTTGAGGCTGATCACCTGACGGATTCCCTCTTCACCATCGATGGCGTACCCCACCACCTCGATGCCCGGCACCCCTTCCAGCATGCGAGTGATACTGCGACGGCTGTAGGCCGAGTCGTCCACCACCAGTACCCGCACCGGCTTCATGACATCCCCCCTGCCGAGCTGAGCAGCGGCTTCTGGTACACCATGTCATTCTTGTAGTGACGCAGGGTGAACAGGGTACTGATGTTCATCAACGACTCCGAGTGGCCCAAGAGCAAAAAACCGCCATCCCGCAAGGCCCCGTGAAACGATGCAATCACCTGCTTTTTCACTGCCAGATCAAAATAGATGATCACGTTGCGACAAAAAATCAGGTCAAAACTGCCCAGCATTGCCATCCGGGTGCTGTCCAACAGGTTAAGATGGCTGATCGTGACCAGCTGCCTTACCCGGTCGGCAATCCGGAATGAGCCGTCCTGCGGCTCAAAGTACTTCAACAGATAGTAGTCGTCAGTCATCCGAAAGGCTGAACGTCCATAGATACCGCGCCGCGCCTGGTGCAGCACCCGTTGGCTGATATCGGTGCCGACAATCTCCAGTTGCCAGCCCTGCAGGCACTGCTGTTCCAGCAGCAGCATGGCGATGGTGTAAGGTTCTTCGCCACTGGAACAGCCAGCACTCCAGATCCTGATCCTGCGTGGTTCGCCGGCTGCCTGCTTGCGCTTGCAAAGTTCCGGCAGGATCTCATCAGAAAAGGCGTTCAGCTGATACGCTTCACGAAAGAAATAGGTCTCGTTAGTGGTGAGGAGATCCATGATCTCCTCCAACTCCTGCTCTCGTTTGCGATTGAACTTCAGAAATTGGTAGTACTCACGATACGACTTAAGCTGGTGAGTGGCCAAGCGGCGCCCCAGCCGTTTTTCCAGCAGGTATTTGGCATCATCCCCAAAATACAGACCGCTGTGGGCATACACCAGATCACGGAGCAGTCGAAACTCCTCGTCAGGCATCAGTATGGCCTGCTCTGCAACCGGCATGGTCAGTGGCCGTCCAGCAATTGCCGCAATGCCTGCCTGACCAGATCATGATCCTCACGATCAAGGGCCATACGCAACAGGTCGTGCCGTTCTGGAGGCGGCAGGCTGGCACAGGCCCGGACCGCACTCATCCGCACATCCCAATCGTTATGGCAGAGGATATGATGCAGCCAGGGTAGCAGCAAATCCGGCTTGTGCCGGGCCAGCACCTCGATAACCCCTTTCAGCACCTCGCCATCACGCTGGCCAAGGGCCTGCGTGATCAGGGCAAAGCCCTCCGGCGCGGCAAGCAGGTCAAAGGCCTCCAGACAGGCCAGTTGTGCCACCTCATCCCCACGCTGCCACAGAGCTAGTGCATCCGAAAGCGCCTCATTGCCGCACAGCTCCACCAGGCTGCGCAGCGCAGCGGCCTGTACCCATGATGATGGATCCTGTAATGCCAGCCGTAAGGGCGCAATACTCTCGTGCTTGCCACAACAGCCGCTCAGCGACTCGGCCGCGGCAATACGTACCTCTTCGGCCTCATCAACCAGCGCCATCACCAGGTTGGGGCAGGACACAGCCAGAGCCAAACGGCCAACAGCACGAACGGCTGACTCCCGAACCGCTGCGTGTTCGTCCTTGATCAGCAGGGCCAACTGTTCGCAATCACCGCTGGCGGCGCACAACAGGGCTGCCGCCCGCCGCTGCTCAGGCAGCTCCGAACTGATCATCTGACCGGCTATCTCACGGACCAACTCAGTGTTGGAGCCTCCATGGGCGCGCAAGGCCTGCAGCGCTGCGTCGCGCACGGACGGATCCTCATCATCGAGCAGGCCAGTCACGGCCGACAGTAACGCTGCGCTGGGCAATCTACCGGCTGCAACGGCTGCTGCGCGGCGCACCAGAGCGGCATCATCGGACAACCCCTGGCTGATGGTCTGCTCAACATCCGCTTGTAAGCGCCCCAGACGGCCCAGCAGGGTGCAGATGGCAGCCCGCTCCGTCTCATCGGCCAAGGCATAACGGGCAACTGATGGCGCAATGGCGACTGTGCCGATGGACTGCAGGGCGTCCATGGCACGCGAAGTCAGACATTCATTGCCCATGGCCTGCAGCAACAAGGGCAGGCTACGCGGGTCTGCCAGCACCTCCAACAGCTCCACCACCGCTTCCGCCACCTCTGCGGTACCGCTGACAGCAGCCTGGGTCAAGGCCTCCAGCAATCCCTGATCAAAAAGCGCCCTGAGGTGGTCAATCACCGACTGCCGAAACAGCGGTTCCAGGTTATGCAGCACTGTGGCCAGCGAACGTATTGCCACTGACCGCAGACTGGGCAACTGGCTTTGCAAACCTTCCAGCAACAGATCGGCCGCTGCAGTATCAGCACCGATCTTGCCCAGACATTCATAGGCTGCCAGCCGCAGCATGTCTTGTCGGGCCAGACGGGCCACCACCGGCGGCAGTGGCCCGGGCACAGCGATGCGCCCCAGGGCTGACAAGGCATTAAAACGGAAGAAATCGTGCTGCTGCCGGTCCAATGCCTGCACCAGGGCCGGCACTGCCGATCGGTCACCGATGGCGCCCAATGCCTCGGCTGCCGCTGCGGCAACGTTGACATCCGGGTCAGCAAGGGTTGTCAGCAAGGCCGGCACGGCGCTCCGCTCGCCGATGGCAGCCAGCGTATCAACCACCAACTTGCGCAGGTCCTGGTCGCTATCCTGAAGATGATCGAGCAGGACCGGTACGGCGCGTTTACCCAGCCTGACCAGCAGTTCCGAAGTTGCGTTGCGCAGACCGGCGTTATCCTCATGCCGTAGCAGCTCAATCAATCCGTCAATCTCTTCCCGTCCGGGACGAGCCGCAACCAGCACCTCCACCGCCTCTTTACGCACCCGCCAGCTCTCATCGCCCAGTGCAGCCCGCAACAGCTCACGACAGCGCTCTAGCGGCACCCCCAATTGCTCCTGCACGGTGCGACGGCGAACCTCCTCGTCTTCAATGGCAAGCGCAGTCGGTCGCTCAGTCATGACCATGGTGCAGATCTCCGGCAACACGCCCCAACTCCCGCCGTTCAGCCGGGGTAAAAAGCGTATCAATATCAAGAATCAGGTGCAAGAGCGCGTTAACCAGACAGACCCCGACCAGATACTCACCCCCGACCCCTTCCACAAGTTCCGGCGGCGGGACAATGGCATGCACCGGCACGGAAATAACTTCCTCAACGTCATCCACTGCCAAGGCCACCAGTCGACCGGCAACCGAGATGATCATCAGCTTGCCTGCGCCGCCAAAGCGGGGTTCCATCCCGAAGCGAGAACGCAGATTCACCACCGGAATCACCGTGCCCCGCAGGTTGATCATCCCCTCCAGCACCTGTGAGGGACGGGGCATACCGGCCAGCGGTTGCGGCAACATGATCTCCCTGATCCGCATGATATCGACGGCAAAGTGGTTGTCACCCAGCCGGAAACTGGCCAACTGCAGTTCCTGTACGGTGGCCTCATCCATCTCAGTTCCCATGGGCGGCAAGCTCCAGATCAGCCACGTTCTGAATATCAAGCAGGATTACCATCCGGTTGTCGGCACGACCGATACCGGCCACAAACTCCCGATCAATCCCCTCCAGGGCTGCCGGCGCTGCTTCGCGGCGATGGTCGGCAATACGGACCACGCCGGTCACGCTATCCACCCGCAAACCACTGAAACCAGAGCGCTGACGCACGATCACAATCCGCTGCTGTGCAGTGGGCCGCTGCGAATGAAGTCCGAGACGCTTGCGCAGATCGATCACCGGCACGATCATCCCGCGCAGCGAGATGATGCCATCCACAAAGTGGGGCGCACGGGGCACTTCCGTCAGTTCACGGGGTTTGATCAGCTCCTTGATCTCCATGATGTTGACGCCGTACTCCTCATCACCCAGCAGAAAACAGAGAAACTCCTGGTAGACATCCTCGCTGGCCACCGTCTGTGCCTGATTCTGCGGTTGCGGCTCAACATCCGCCAGTACCTGATCAGCCTGCCGTCCGGCAAGGATCACGGCCAGGGGATCGAAACGAACCGGCGAGGCGATACTACGGATCGGCGCAGGGCCCGGTATGACCAGTTCACTGTCGGCCGATTCCGGTGAGTCATCAGGCACAGCCAGCGCCGGCGGCACAACCGTTTCCTGCGGTGACGGCTGCTGATCGACCTGCTCGTTTGGTGCCTGAGCCGCCCCCTCCTGCCGTGCCTTTGTGCGTATTTTGGCCAAATCCATAACTTAGGCTACCCGCTTTACAGAATTACTTCATCCCTGACTTCGTTGATTATTGCCGCATCAACCATGGCTGCATCGGCACCGTAGGCCACCAGCAGGGCGTTGGTGGCTATGGCGTTAATCCGCCGTGGCACCCCGCCCGACAGCTCATGGATCGCCTGCAATGCATCGGGGGTAAACAGCCCGTCACTGCCGCCGGCAGCCATGATCCGATAATCCAGATATTCCATGGTCTCTTCAAGGGAGAGCGGCTGCAGATGATACTGCAGCGCAATCCGTTGACGCAACGGCTCCAGCGACTGATGACGCAGCAGTTCACGCAGTTCCGGCTGTCCCATGATCAGCACGGCCAGCAGGTTATGATGATCCAGCTGATAGTTGGTCAGCAGCCTGATCTCGTCGAACACCTCAAGGTCATTGATGGTCTGTGCCTCGTCAATCACCAGCACCGGACAGACACCAGCCCGGTAGAAATCATAGAGTACGCCGGTGATCTGCCGCAGCAGATCGTCCTTGGTGCGAGCCGGTTGCTCGATCTCCAGTCCGTGGGCCACGGTGCGCAGAAACTCCAACGCCCCCATGCGAGGGTTAAAGATCAGCACAAAACGACAGGCTGTCCCACAACGGTCCATCAGGGCCCGCGACAGGGTGGTCTTGCCACAGCCGACATCACCGGTCAACAGGGCGATCTCCCGCTCCTCAACAGCATACTCCAGGCGGGCCAAGGCCTCCTCGTGCCCCCGCGACAGGAACAGAAAACGGGGATCGGGGGTCTTGCCGAACGGCTTTTCCCGCAGACCAAAGTAGGTCTTGTACACGCCTAGCCCCCTGAACGAACCATCTCGGTGATGATGCCGCCTGCATCAAGCACCAAAATGGTACGCTGATCGCCCAGATCAGCTGCGCCGGAGATGCCGCGAATGGAACGGAACACCTCGCCCAACGGTTTGATGACGATATCCTGCTGCCCCAGCAGATCATCCACCACCAGACCAAGTCGTTTTTCTGCCGCACCGACCACCACCACGTACTGTTCGATCGGTGTATCGATACGATTCACCGCCAGAAAACGATCAAGCCGCAGCAACGGCAAGGTGGTCTCGCGCAGCGTGATCACCTCCTTGTTCTCCACGGTCCTGATCTCTTCCGGCACCAGCAGCAGCGATTCCACCACCGAGGTGATCGGCAGCGCGTAGGTCCGGCCGGCGCAGGTGATAATCAGCGCCTTGATGATCGCCAGGGTGATCGGCAGCACAATGGTGAAACGGGACCCTTTGCCCAGGCTGGTTTCGATATCCACCATGCCCGAGACCGCGGCGATGTTGTTGCGGACCACGTCCATGCCGACGCCGCGACCGGAGACATCGGTGATCTGATCGGCGGTTGAAAAGCCGGGCAGAAAGATCAGTTCCAGCGCCTCCCGGTCACTCAAGCTGCTGACATCATGCACCAGTCCCTTGGCCAGGGCCTTCTGCTTGATCTTTTCAATATCGATGCCGCCGCCATCGTCCTCCACCTCGATCACAACATGGTTGCCCTTCTGGTAGGAGGAAAGCCGCACCGTGCCGCGTTCCTCCTTACCCTGAGCGCGGCGCTGTTCAGGTGATTCTATGCCATGATCAATGGCATTGCGGATGATATGCATCAACGGATCGGCGATATCCTCGACAATCAGCTTATCCAGCTCGGTATCGGCGCCGTACAGCTTCAGGTCGACCTTTTTGCCCTGCTCGCGGGTGATGCTACGAACGATACGGGACATCTTGTCGTAGAGCTGACCCACCGGGATCATGCGGATATCCATCACCCCGCTCTGCAGATCGGCCAGCCGCCGTTCAAGCCCTTTGGCGGCCTTTCCCAGATCGACCGCCATACGGGAGAACCCTTCCGCCCTCATCCGGTTGGCAATGGCCGTAATCGAGGACTGGGCCAGCACCAGTTCACCAACGATATTCATCAGCGAGTCCAGCTTGCCGATATCGACCCGCACGGTGCGGCTCATGCTCTTGGCGGTTGCGTTCTCGTCAACTGGCGTCGATGCCGCAGGCGCCCCGACACTGCCGGGCTGTTCGTCAACAGCGACAACTGCGTCAGTCACCGGCATGGCAACCCCGGCTTGGGTGACAGGTGCTGCAACAGGGGCACTAAACTCAGCTGGCGCCCCATAACCGGTGAGCGAGACCACGCGCCCTTCCAGCAATTGCCGCAGCTCCTGCTCGCTGTGTTGGGTACCCAGCAACAGATCGAAATCTATGTTGGTCTGATTATTTTCGCCGATACTGGGCAGGGTGCTGACCACTTCGCCATATTTTTTCAGCAGATCGGTCAGGCTGCCCAACTCCAAGTCGAAACTGCCCAAGTCAAAGGATGTGTGCAGCACGAACAGGCAGCGCCCCTGCGCCAGGTTCTCACGCAACCGGTGTTCTTCGTACTCGGTAAGGGAACCGGTGATGGCGGCCGGCAGGCCCAGCTGTTCCAGTGAGCTGGCAGTGGGAGCGGAACCCGGTGATAGGCTGGCCGTGATGGCTGCGGCGTGCGCGTCTATCTCATCCTGATGCTGGTCAAGGGTGCCGTCACTGGTGGCCCGCAGTAGTACGGTCAGCAGCCTGGCAGAACGGAACAGCAGGTCAACCACCGTCGGACTAAGACTCACCTTGCCCATCCGCAGCCAATCCAGCAGGTTTTCCGTGTTGTGGGCAACCTCGGCCACGGCCGTAAAGCCGAACATGCCGGCCACCCCCTTCAGGGAATGGGCACCGCGAAAAATGGCGTTCAGCAGATCAGGGTCCCAGCTGCCGGATTCAGCCATGTCGGCCAGATCAGCCAACTGAGCCCCTAATTCCTCAAGGATCTCTTCGGCTTCTGCCAGAAAATCCCGTGCTGCATCGGTGATTGGCGGCTGGACGACACTCATAGCAACCTTTGTACAAGCTCCAGCAGTTTGGCGGGAATAAACGGTTTAACCAGATACTCGTTGGCCCCCAGCGAAAGACCGCGATCGATATCCTTGCGGCTGCCCTCGGTTGAGATGATGATCACCGGCAGGTTCTGATACATGGGATTGGTGCGGATATAGCTCAACAACTCCAGGCCATTGATATCCGGCATATTGATGTCGGTCAGCACCAGGTCGACCTGTTCGCGGGGCAGGATTCGCAGCGCCTCAAAACCGCTGGCGGCCTGCACGGTCTTGACGGGACCCAGGGTTTCTATGGTGGCCACGAGCAGCGAACGCATGGCAGCTGAATCGTCGACAATGAGGATCGTGGCAGGACGCACACTACTACCTTTCTGATCGGGCTGCAGCTGCCTCCCGGCATTTCTGCAGTTCCCCGCGGAGTTGGGACATGAAGACGGTAAACTCATCCGATTCCACATTACCGCGGCGTGGCTTCAGCAGACAGACACTGCCCAGTTCGGCCGCCTCGGCTTCAGCCTCAGCATGGGAGAAATCGGTCATCAGGATCACGACCAGATCCTGGAAGTTCTGGCGCAGCAGCTTCAGGATTTCAAGGCCGCCCAACACACCGGAGCCATCCATTTTGGGCATGATCAGGTCGATCAGCACCATCGGCCGGCGACCGCTCCGGCACAACGTGTCGATGGTAACCAGGGCCTGCTCGCTGCTGGTGAAGGGAAACACCTCCAGCAGTTCAGCCGGGAATTGTCCGGCAATGGCCTGGGCAGTGGCGCTGTCATCGTCCACCACCACCAGTGCACAGCGTGTATCGTCACCACCAGCGGCAGCAGCCGCTGCAGCGGGCGGTTCCTGAACTGTTTCTGCAGCGCTGAATTCGTGTTGCAGCCGCTCTCCCTGGGCCGAAAGCTGCTCAACCGAACCGCCTTGTTCCAGCATCAGCTGCAACGGGTCCAGGTAGGCGGCATCAACGGTCTCAATCTCCTCGCAGGGCTCAAAATCGTAGCTACCCTCATGCCAGGCAAACAGAGTCAACAACACGTTTGACATCTGCTCCCGCACGGTCTGTTCAATCACCTGCAGATCAACCTGATAGCGATGGTGCAGAATGGAACCGATCCGTTCCCGAAAACCTTCGTATTGCTGCAGGGCCAGGACATCCCGTACCAGGTTGGCGTCAACAACCCCTTTGCGCACCAGCATTTCGCCCAGACTCTGCTGGAAACCGGTGGAGGTTGCCCGCACCACCAGGCCGTCACGCAGCTGCAGCACCGCCTCGCGACCGCGGCTCTTCAGGGTCAGGATGCCGGTCCTGCGGCTGACCGTAATGATCTGCAGGATGTCGTCCAGTCCCAGCTCTTCAAGTTTTCCACTCAGGCTACTGCCCATGAGCCAGCCTTCTCCCGACAGCTAGTTTCAACAGCAAAAGAGGGTGAATCATAAACCATGACTCCACCGCAAGTAAAGCGCTATCGCTCCTTGCGGGCGGTCCGCTCACGGCCGCGGAACAGCAACCTGAACGGGGTGCCCTGAAAACCGAACGCATCCCGGAAGCGGTTCCCCAGGTAGCGCTCATAAGGGGTGCCGATCCCTTCAGGCTGATTGGTGAAGATGGCAAAGGTGGGCGGCTTGACCCCCACCTGAGTGGCAAAATAAAACTTGACCCGCCTGCCCTGATGCAGCGGTGCATGGTGAGCCTCCACCGCCTCCTTAAAGCACCGGTTTAGCTCTGCTGTTGTAACCCTTCGGGAATACTGCTCTGCAACCACAGCCACCTCTTCCATCACCTTGTGAATACGCTGCCCGCTCATGGCGGAGACAAACACGATCGGCGCAAAGGCCAGAAACTTGAACTCGTACTTGATCTGCTCCACGAACTTGCCGACCGTCTTGTTGTCCTTTTCCAGGGTATCCCATTTGTTGACCACAAAGATGCAGGCCCGGCCCGCCTCATAGACGTAACCGGCGATATGCTTATCCTGCTCGGTGATCCCCTCTTCCGCGTTCAGCACAATCAGGGCCACATCGGCCCGTTCAATACTGCGCAAGGCATCAACCACACTGTATTTTTCCAGCTTCTGGCTGGTCTTGCCCTTGCGCCGGATGCCGGCGGTATCGATCAGGCAGTAGCGCTGTTTGTTGCAGGTAAAGTAGGTATCCACCGAATCACGGGTGGTGCCGGGGGTCGGGTTGGCCACCACCCGCTCGAACCCCAGCAGACGGTTAACCAATGATGACTTGCCCACATTGGGGCGCCCCACCACCGCGATGGAGGTGACCTGATCCTCACCGTCCGCGCCGGCATCCGGCAGCAGGGACTGAACTTCATCCAGCAGGTCGCGCACGCCGCGGTTGTGGGCAGCCGAGATGGTGTGCATCCCCTCGATCCCCAGGGCGTAAAACTCGGCAGCCTCGTTCTCGATCTTCTCGCCATCCACCTTGTTGACCACGTACAGCACCGGCTTGTCCACCCGACGCAACATGGCGGCCACCTCGTTGTCGGCCGGCGTCAGGCCCTGCTTGGCATCCATCAGGAACAGGATCACATCGGCCTCTTCCATGGCCAACAGCGACTGCTCCCGCATCTGCTGCAACATCCGGTCCTCGGTCACCGGCTCGAAACCACCGGTGTCCACCAGGATGAACGGCTTGTCATAACGATCAACCACCGCATAGTTCCGGTCGCGGGTCACACCGGGCATATCGTCCACAATGGCGCGACGCTCACCGACAATCCGGTTGAAGAGGGTTGATTTGCCCACATTAGGGCGGCCTACAATGGCAACGATAGATTTCATCAAGATTCCTGTATTCTAAAAATAGGTACAGCAGCAACGACTACTGCACGCACAGCCTCTATTTACCCCAATCCCGTGAATATCTGAAGTCACGGTCAATGGTCCGGTTGGACAGCTTGGCGATCACCGGTAGCCGACGCTTGAAATGGGAGTTCTGCACCTTGCCGTAGACCGTGTTGATGAAATCGGCGCTGAAGCCGGCCTGCTGCAGTTCTTCGGCCGTCGCCCGCTGGTCCACCATCCGGTAGAGCAGCTGATCCACCTCACGGTAGCTGAAACCCAGCTCCTGTTCATCGGTCTGGCCGGCCCACAGGTCGGCGGATGGCTGCTTATCGATCACCGGCCGGGCCACCCCTACCTCTTCGGAAAGCTGCCAGACCTGGGTCTTGTACAGGTCGCCGATCGGATTCAGGGCGCTGGCCATATCGCCGTACAGGGTGCCGTAGCCCAGCAGCAGTTCGGTCTTGTTGCTGGTGCCCAGCACCAGAGCGCCCTGCAGGGCCGAGTGATCGAACAGGATCGTCATCCGCTCCCGGGCCATCTTGTTGCCACGCCGCATCGGGTCAGCATCGGGAAAACCCTCAAAATAGGCATCCACCATCGGCGTAATCTCGATGACGTTATAGTGTACGCCGCTGGCCTCGGCCACCAGCCGGGCGTGGGCCTCGCTCTCGGGGTTGCTGCTCTTGTAGGGCATGCAGATGGCGTACACGTTTTCTGGCCCCAGCGCCTCGGCAGCCAGATGGCAAACCAGGGCCGAATCAATACCGCCGGATAGCCCCAGAATCGCCTTTTTGGCCCCCACCTTCCAGATCTCATCCTGCAGGAAGCCCACTAGTATCCGACGCGCCAGCGGTGCGTTAATCGTCAGCAGCGACATCAGCGGCTCCTTTCACGATGAATCCGTTCCAGTTCCAGTTGGGTGACGCACAGGCTTTCATCCCGCACCAGCGGCGAGGCGATCCGCTCTCTACGCAGATCAGCCGCGTTAAGCCGCGCCAGGGTCATTGACGCATCGAATTCCGGGGCGCTGACGACGATTTCACCCGAAGGAGCCACGGCATGGGAGCCACCCCAGAAACCGACGCCGTCCTCATAGCCGACCCGGTTGACATACAGCACCCGGCAGGTCAGAAAGCGGGCGGTAGCGGTGGTCAGGTTACGCCAGGCCGCTGCGGTACCGAGTTGCCCCTGTTCCACACCGCGGCCTGGGCTGCTGGAGAGACAGACCAGGGTGGTGGCGCCGTCCATGGCCAGCAGGTAGGGGGCCGAAAGGTGCCACATATCCTCGCAGACCAAGAGCCCTACCCGGCCAAAGCAGGTGTCAAAGGCACGGAACCGGTCACCCCGGCCCAGATAACGCTGTTCGTCAAACAGGCCGTAGGTGGGCAGATAGACCTTGCGGTGCAGATGCCGCAGTTCACCCGCCTCGAACCAGGCGGCGCTGTTATAGAACTGAAAGTCCGTTGTCACCTCAACAAAACCGACCGCAATGCTGATCCGGCGTGATAGTTCACGCAGCGTTGTCAGCTCGGGGCTGTCCAGGGACAGGGCCACCTCCGGCACCAGGTCCTTCAAAAAATAGCCGGTCAGGGCCAGTTCCGGCAATACCGCCAGATCGGCCTGTTGCTCGATGGCCCGCTCCACCTGCTCCCTGATCAGGTCCAGGTTATCAGCCACCCGGCCCAGTTTTGGTTTCAGTTGTACAAGGGCTGCGTTCAGATCACGCATGGACGCTTCCTCCAGATCAGTAGGACAACTCAAAGGCATTGACAATGTGCTCAAGCTCAGCTCGGCCGTCATCATGCAGCAAAACGGCAACCACGTCAAACCGGGCCGCCTGATCATGGCAACGATGCCGTGAGAGCCAGGAAAGGGCGCCCTTGGCGATCTGACGCTGCTTGCGGCTGGTCACCGCCAGCTGTGGCAGGCCAAAGGCCAGATTGCTACGGGCCTTCACTTCCACAAACACAATGGTGCCGTCCCTATCCCGGGCCACGATGTCCACCTCACCGCCCCGGCTGCGGAAATTACGCTCCAGGATCCGGTAACCGGCCCTCTGCAGATGTCCGCTCGCCAGCTCTTCGCCTCGGGCGCCCAGGGCCTGATTGGCGTGGCCCTGCATCAGGCCTGAACTCCAGAACGGATACGCTGGTAACGTTGCAGCTCCTCGGCAAAATGTTCGCGATCAAGCGGCTTCGTCATTCCGGTCGCGTGGCTGAAGAACCGTTCCGGCAGCCGGTCGTCGGCTACAGAAAAACCATTGGCCTGGTTAAAGGACCGTTCGGCAGCAATGATCCGCTCTCCGATCGTCAACAGGTCACCGGCAGTGTGCCTCTCGCCGCTGACCGCCGTCAGCAGGGCGGCAGCCTCCTCCAGCTCCACAGCGCAGGCCGCAAAACGGCACAGCACCAGACTATCCATGGCGGCGTTGGCCGCTTCGGCCAGGGCGATGACACGGGCCTTGCCGTCAAAGCAGGCCGGATCGGTCGGCACCGGTTTACGCAGCACCTCCGAGGATAACGACCAGGCATCCAGATGGGTGCCGCCGTGGGGCGCAACAGCATAGGCCAGCGCCAGGCCGGTTGCGGCTCGCGGATCATAGGGCGGCAGCTCCAGGCCCTTAACGGTCATGGCTGCCTCTGGCTGCCCCAGGGCGCAGGCCAGACGCTCTGCCCCCAGAGCCAACAGTTCACCCTCCGCCTCACGGCGGGCGATCCTGCTCAACAAAGCAGGCATCTGCCCGCACACGATGGGCGAAGCGGTCAGCTCTGACCAGGCAGCCAGACTGCCGGCAGCAGAAACGGGATCCAGACCCAGCTGGGCGCAACAGCGGCCGGCAGCCACCAGTGCATCAAGTTGCGGCTGCTGACAGCAACCGGCCAGGGCCAGCAAGTCGTCGTGATCCGGCAGAGGCTGGCCATCTTCCGTCAAGCGCTTACAGGCAACTGGGCAGTCGTAACAGCCGTAACCGCTGGGATGGTACGCGTGCTGCAACGCAGCGGCATTCAAGCCGGCGGCAGGCAGCACCGCGGTAAAATTTCTGGCAGGCAGCATGCCGCGCTGGGCCAGCGGGTCAACCAGGGCCACGGTGCCGTACTGATGAATACCAAACGGTCCATAGATAAAGGGAGAGGCCAGCAACAGCCGCTGCATATCCTGGCGGGCCGCTGCAAAGGCCGTCTGGTCGGCAATCGTCACCTTGCCCTCGTCACCCTGAATCGTGATCGCCTTCAGCCGCCGCTGACCCACCACGGCGCCCAGGCCACCACGGCCAAACGGTTCGCCGGCTGCGGTTTCCAGCGAGGCATACAGTACCCCGTTTTCGCCGGCCGGACCGATGGCAGCCACAGCACCGGCATCTGTCAAACGCGCAAAGACCGTATCAGTGGGCAGACCCCATAAGTCGTCGGCAGCAAGCAGATCAATCCGGTCAGGCATCACCCGCAGCTGGACCGGTGTTGCACTGGAGCCGGTAATGACCAAGGCATCCAGACCTGCCTGCCGCAGTTGCCAGGCAAACGGTCCGCCGCTGGAGCAACTGAAGATGGTGCCGGTCAATGGTGAACGGCCGGTCAGTACGCAACGGCTGGACATCGGCGTGTCACTGCCGCACAACGGTCCGCCGGCCATAACCAGCGGCAGCTGATCAGCACACGGATCAAGGCCGGCAAACTCTTTCAGCAGGGCCACTCCCAGCCCCCGTCCCCCAAGCCAGCCACTCCGCAGATCATCCGGCAGTGATTCAATCCAGCATCGACCGCTGGCCAGATCGACCCGGCCGACCCGGCCGACCCGGCCGGCCCACCCGCAGCTCATCCGTTATGCTTCCTGCGATGAAGGCAGCGCCAGCTTGGGCTGCTCGGCCCGGCGGTACAGCAGGAAGGTGCGCCCGAGCAGTTGCGCCACCTCGGCGCCACAGGCGGCAGCCAGTTCATCTGCCGCTTCGCGACGGTCCAGCAGGCAGCTTTCCAGCAGCTTGACCTTGATCAGCTCGTGATGTGCCAAGGCTGCCTCGGTCTCGGCCAGCAACCCTTCGTCCAGTTCTTTTTTCCCGATCTGTATCACCGGCTTGAGATTGTGCCCCAAGGCACGTAAAAACCGTTTCTGTTTCCCCGTCAGCATACCGCCCTCTCCTCTCGTCTGCTTGTATCCGTTGGTTTCTATACCACACACCAGGCACGACTGAACACAGCAAAGCGCTATCCGCCGCAAAAGCCAGTCGCCGTGCGAATGACAAGAAGATGTACATTTCAGGCAGGTTATGGTAAAAAAATGACCTTTCGCAGCCGGCACAGGGAGGCAGCCTACCCCGAGCGCCCCAGGCAATCCAGGAGCGTATACAGCCTGATGAAGTCGCACAACCATCCTATTTCCTACGCTCTAACCTCGTTCTGCCATCACAGCCAACAGGAGCAGGCACCGTTGGCAGCTGCCGGTGGCAAGCCCACCGCAGCCAAGCTGCATCGCCTGCCTGCCTCCATCTGGAAGACGGTAGACGGCGCTGCACAAACCCCCCTTGACAAAGCCATCGAGCGGACACGGGACTTCTTCTTCCGCGAACAGTTGCCCGACGGCTACTGGTGGGCCGAACTGGAATCCAACAGCACCATCACCGCCGAATACCTGATGCTGTTCCATTTTCTGGGCATGGCTGACAAAGAAAAAGAACGCAAGATGGCCAACTACCTGCTGCGCCAGCAAACCAGGGAAGGTTCCTGGACCATCTGGTACGGCGGCCCCGGCGACCTCTCCACCACCATCGAGGCCTATTTCGCCCTGAAACTGGCCGGCTACCCGGCCGACCACCCGGCCATGCGCAAGGCGCGGGATTTCGTGCTGGCCAAGGGCGGCATCCTCAAGGCGAGGGTCTTCACCAAGATATTCCTGGCGCTGTTCGGCGAATTTTCCTGGCTGGGCGTGCCCTCGATGCCGATCGAGCTGATGCTGCTGCCCAACTGGGCCTACTTCAACCTGTACGAACTGTCAAGTTGGTCGCGAGCCACCATTATTCCGCTGTCGGTGGTGATGTCCACCCGTCCGGTCTGCAAGCTGCCGCCCCAGTCAAGGGTCCAGGAACTGTACGTCCGGCCTCCCCGCCCCACCGACTACACCTTCACCAAGGAAGACGGCATCATCACCTGGAAAAACTTCTTCATCGGCGTCGATCACCTGCTGAAGGTCTATGAATCCAGCCCGATCCGACCGTTCAAGAAGCGGGCCACCGAGATTGCCGAACAGTGGATTATCGATCACCAAGAACCGACCGGCGACTGGGGCGGCATCCAGCCGGCCATGCTCAACTCGGTGCTGGCCCTGCACTGCCTCGGCTATGCCAGCAACCATCCGATAATGGCCAAAGGACTTGAAGCTTTGGCACATTTTTGCATCGAGGATGACGACACCCTCACCCTGCAGTCCTGCATCTCGCCGGTATGGGACACCGCGCTGGTGCTGCAGTCCATGCAGGAAGCAGGCATCCCCCAGAATCATCCAGCCCTGATCAAGGCTGCCCAGTGGCTGCTTGATCGAGAAGTGCGCATCCGTGGCGACTGGAAGATCAAATCTCCCGAGCTGGAACCGGGCGGCTGGGCCTTCGAGTTCCAGAACGACTGGTACCCCGATGTTGATGACTCGGCAGCGGTGATGATCGCCATCAAAGAGATGCAGGTCACCAATAACAAGGCAAAGCAGGACGCCATCCGCCGCGGTATTGATTGGTGCCTGGGGATGCAGAGCGCAAATGGCGGCTGGGGTGCCTTTGACAAGGATAATACCAAGCACCTGCTGAATAAGATCCCCTTTGCCGATCTGGAGGCGCTGATCGACCCGCCCACCGCCGACCTGACCGGCCGGATGCTGGAGCTGATGGGCAATTTCGGTTGTTCAACGGAGCACCCCCAGGCGCAGAGCGCCCTCGCCTTTCTCAAGCAGGAACAGGAGCCGGAAGGCCCCTGGTTCGGCCGCTGGGGGGTCAACTACATATACGGCACCTGGTATGTGCTGATCGGCCTGGAGGCCATCGGCGAGGACATGTCGCAGCCCTACATCAAAAAAGCGGTCAACTGGCTTAAATCAAAACAGAACATGGACGGCGGCTGGGGTGAAACCTGTGAATCGTACTACGACCGCACCCTGATGGGCTGCGGCCCCAGCACCGCTTCGCAGACCGCCTGGGCGATACTGGCCCTGATGGCAGCCGGCGAAGTGCATTCTAAGGCGGTAGAGCACGGCATCCAGTATCTGCTGAACAACCAGAACCCCGACGGCACCTGGGATGAAGATGCCTTCACCGGCACCGGCTTCCCCAAATTTTTCATGATAAAATACCATGTCTACCGCAACTGCTTCCCTTTGACCGCCCTGGGGCGTTTCCGCCGTCTGAGCGGCACGAGGGCGTTGTAGCCGTTCAGGCGCCCTTTACAACAATGGGCGCAACCACCCGGCATGACCGGAAAAGCCCCGTTGCCACCTGCCGGGGCTTTTCGTTCAGACACCACGGGAGAGACGGAAAACACCCATGAAAGCCTTTGTTACCGGAGCCACCGGATTTATCGGCGCCAGCATCGTCCGCGAGTTGCTGAAGGATGGTCTGGAGGTGCGCGCCCTGGTGCGCCCCGGTTCGGACATCCGTAATCTGGAGGGGCTGCCGCTGGAATTGCTGCAGGGCGACCTGCTTGACCGTGCCAGCCTTGAAAAGGGCTGCGCCGGATGTGACTGGGTCTTCCATGCCGCTGCCGATTACCGCCTCTGGGCCCGCACCCCGCAGGAGATGTACCGGGCCAATGTGGACGGCACCCGCAACCTGCTGGAGGCGGCACTCGCCAGCGGGGCCGAACGGGTGGTCTACACCAGCAGCGTCGGCACCCTGGGCAACCCGGGTGATGGCAGACCCGGCAACGAGCAGACACCGGTCACCTTCAGCGACATGGTGGGCGATTACAAAAAGAGCAAGTTTCTGGCGGAACGCGAGGCGGAAAAATTCGTTGACAGGGGTCTGCCCCTGATTATAGTCAACCCCTCAACACCGGTGGGACCGCAGGATATCAAACCGACCCCCACCGGCAAGATCATCGTCGACTTTATAAACGGCACCATGCCGGCCTATCTGGATACCGGGCTGAACCTGATCGCCGTTGAGGATTGCGCCCGGGGCCATATCCTGGCCGCCCAAAAAGGCCAGATTGGCAGCAAGTACATACTGGGCAACCGCAACCTGACCCTGCGGGAGATTTTTGCCATGCTGGAACGGATCACCGGCCAACCGGCCCCCAAGGTGCGCCTACCCTATTGGCCAATCCTGCTGGCGGCCTACGCCAATGAAGGCATTGCCCGCATCACCGGCCGTGAGCCATTGATCCCCCTGGCCGGTGTGCAAATGGCGCGCAAGTTCATGTACTTCGACTCATCGCGGGCCGTAAACGAACTGGGATTACCCCAGACCTCGGTAGAGTCCGCCCTTGGGCGGGCCGTTGACTGGTTCATGGCCAACGGCTACCTGAAAAAGTGAGGACCTGTCATGTTACTCGAAACCATACACAGCCCTGCTGACCTGAAAAAACTGTCTGCAGACCAACTGCCGTCCCTGGCCGAAGAAATCCGCGAGTTTCTGCTGCAGACCGTCTCCGAGACCGGCGGCCATCTGGGTTCCAACCTGGGTGCGGTGGAACTGACCCTGGCACTGCACTACTGCTTCAGCTCGCCCAATGACAAGATCGTCTGGGATGTGGGGCACCAGGCCTACACCCACAAACTGCTGACCGGGCGCCGCGATCGTTTTGCCACCCAACGCCAATACAAGGGGATTTCCGGTTTTCCCAAACGGAGCGAATCCGAGCATGACGCCTTTGGTGTCGGCCATTCCTCCACCTCTATCTCGGCAGCCCTGGGCATGGCGGTGGCCAGCGATCTGGACCATGCCACCAATCGCGCCATTGCCGTGATCGGCGACGGCTCGCTGACCGGCGGCATCGCCTTTGAGGGTCTCAACCAGGCCGGCCACCTCAAGAAGAACCTGATCGTGGTCTTAAACGACAACGAGATGTCGATCTCCAAAAACGTCGGCGCCTTTTCGGCCTTCATCTCCCGCAAGATGACCACCCGCCGCGTCCGTGAACTGAAGCGCGAAATGCAGGGGCTTTTGTCCAACATCCCGGCCTTTGGCAAGGATATCCTGCAATTTGCCAAACGGGCCGAACACTCGCTGAAGGGGTTCCTGACCCCCGGCGCCCTGTTCGAGGCGTTGGGTTTCGACTACATCGGTCCTCTGGATGGCCACGACCTGCCCAACCTGATCGAGGTATTCAAGGCCGCCAGCGACTACGAAGGACCGCTGTTGGTGCATATCATGACCACCAAGGGCAAGGGCTATAAACCGGCCGAGGAGACCCCGGCCAAATTTCACGGGGTGGGTGCCTTTGATCTGCAAACCGGCTCGGCACCGGCCAAGGCAGCCGCCCCCTCCTACACCGAGATCTTCGGCCGCACCCTGGTGGAGCTGGCCTCCCACGACCCGAAAGTGGTGGCCATCACCGCCGCCATGCCGGACGGCACCGGCCTCAACTTCTTTGCCGAGGCGCTGCCGGACCGTTTCTTCGATGTCGGTATTGCCGAGCAACACGGTGTCTGTTTTGCCGCCGGCTTGGCCGCCGAAGGCTACAAACCGGTGACGGCCATCTACTCCACCTTCATGCAGCGGGCCTACGACCAGGTCTTCCATGACGTCTGCCTGCAGAACCTACCGGTGGTGATCGCCATGGACCGTGGCGGCCTGGTGGGGGACGACGGCCCCACCCACCACGGCGTGTTCGATTTTTCCTTCCTGCGGCACCTGCCCGGCCTGACCCTGATGGCCCCCAAGGACGAAAACGAACTGCGCCACATGCTCAAGACCGCCATTGAACTAAACGCCCCGGTTGCGCTGCGTTATCCGCGGGGCGCCGGTTACGGTGTTGAGCTTGATCAGGAACTGAAGCTGCTGCCGATTGGCACAGGCGAACTGCTGCGTGAAGGCAACGACCTTACCATCGTGGCCATCGGCAGTACGGTCATGCCTGCCCTGCAGGCGACGGAAAGGCTCGCCAGCCAGGGCATCAACGCCGGGGTGATCAACGCCCGCTTTGTCAAACCGCTGGATGCCGAGCTGATCCTTGAACAGGCCCGCATCACCGGCCGGATCATCACCGTTGAGGAAAGCGCTCTGCAGGGCGGCTTCGGCAGCGCCGTGCTGGAGATGCTGCAGGACAACGGGGCTGCCCAGGTCAAGGTCAAGCGGCTCGGTATCCCTGACCGTTACATCGAACAGGGCCCCCAGGCCCAGCTGCGCAAGGATGTCGGTATTGATGCCGAGGGGATTGAAGCCGCAGCCAAAGAGTTTGTGCAGCACTGAAAGGATAGTTTGTAACTATGCGTTTTCCATGGCGTCTCAACTACGACCTGACCAAATACATTATTAAAAACACCATCCACAAGGTGGATAAATATCCCTTGGTGCTGATGCTGGAACCGACCCACCTCTGCAACCTGGCTTGCTCTGGCTGCGGCCGCATCCGTGAGTATGCCGGCACCATCAGCGACATGATGACGCTGGAAGACTGCCTGCATTCGGTGGAGGAATGTCCGGCCCCGGTGGTCACCATCACCGGCGGCGAGCCGTTCCTCTACCCTCAGGTCCATGAGCTGATCAAAGGGGTGCTGCAGCGTGGCCGCCACATAATGTTCTGCACCAACGCCCTGCTGATGGAGCACAACCTGGACCAGATGCAGCCCCACCCCAACTTCACCTTCAACGTGCATATGGACGGCCTGGAGCAGACCCACGACCGGATCCTGGAGCGCAAAGGCTGCTTCAAGACCGCCATGGCGGCCATCAAGGCGGCCAAACAGCGAGGCTTCCGGGTCTGCACCAACACCACCATCTTCACCGACACCGACCTAGTGGAGATCGAGATACTGTTTTCACAACTGGAGGAACTGGGGGTGGATGGCCTGCTGGTGGCGCCCGGCTTCAGCTACGAGGCGGTTGAAGAAGACACACTGTTCCTGCAACGGCTGGAGATTGAGAAAAAATTCCAGCAGGTCTACGAGATGAGCAAGAAGCACCGCTTCTGGTCAACCCCGATGTACCTGCGCTTCCTGAAGGGCGAAAAGAAGCTGCAGTGCACCCCCTGGGGCAACCCCACCCGCAACCCACAGGGTTGGAAGGCCCCCTGCTACCTGATCACCGACGGCCACTACCCCACCTTTGCCGACCTGATGAACAAGGTCGATTGGGCCAGCTACGGCGTGGGCAAAGACTCCCGTTGCGCCCAATGCATGATGCACTGCGGTTTTGAACCAACCGTGGTCAGCGAGGTGGGCAAAAGCCCCAAGGATATGCTGGAGATGGCACTCTGGAACCTGTCTTAAACGGAAGCGGATACCAAAAAGGGGGCTTGTCAGCCCCCCAGGTACTTGGTCAATTCGGCAACCAGGGTTGCCGGATGTAACAACTTGGATGGAATCTTCTCACCACCGAAAAACTCCTGCTTCCACGGCTGGCGCTTCACCCAGGCCATCAACTGCTCCCACCCCTGCCAGGTCTCAAAATCGACCCCGCGGATATTGGTGATATTCTGTAAAAATTCCTGTTCGTAGGCTGACATACTCGCACCTTCAGTACCGGTTACAGCGGGCTCGCCCCACTCACTTATTGAGTATGTATATATACCGGTTTAGCAGATAAAACAAAAGCACCTAGTGAACACTAGATGCTTTTTGTTGAATTTTGGGGTGGCCAGAGGGATTTGAACCCTCGAATGTACGAGTCACAGTCGTATGTGTTGACCGCTTCACCATGGCCACCGCAAGCCGTATGTCAAAAGCCGGCTTACGCCGGCCTTGAATATATGGTGGAGCTGATCAGGATCGAACTGACGACCTCTTGAATGCCATTCAAGCGCTCTCCCAGCTGAGCTACAGCCCCACACAAACAACCTATTTCAACCACGCAATCCAAGCCGCTGTGGTCTGAGATATATACACTACGAAATCGAATCCGGTCAACAATTTTTTCCCGATCCGCGTACAAAATTACACTGGCAACAAAATGATCGAAAAACAATACCAACCAAGCAAGCTGGCTCCACGCTTCCTTTGGTTGACCCGGCACCGGTTATGATGATAAGCAGAATCAGGGAGATACGTTTAACATGGCTCATCCCAGGTCTTGCCAGACAACCAGCGCCGTAATCACCAGCACCGATGCCATCCTGGAAAGCATTTCCGATGGTGTCTTCACGGTTGATCTTGCATGGCGCATCACCTCCTTTAACCGCGCGGCCGAGGAGATCACCGGCATTTCACGCAAGGATGCCATTGGTCGGCTCTGTTCGGAGGTGTTCCGTTCCAACATGTGCGAAACCGATTGCGCCCTGCGCCGGACCATGAAGAATGGTAAGCCGATCATCGGGCGGTCGGGATACATTGTCGACGGTGAGGGCAACCGGATTCCGATCAGCCTCTCGACTGCTGTGCTGAGTGACAGCCAGGGCAATGTGGTCGGTGGGGCCGAAACCTTCCGGGATCTGAGCGAGATAGAGACCCTGCGTCACGAACTGGAGGCGCGGTTTCACGTAGGAGAATTTGTCAGCCGCAGCCCTCTGATGCAGCGTCTGTTTGAGGTTATCCCGGCCATAGCGGTCAGCCCCAGCACGGTGCTGATTAACGGCGAGACCGGCACCGGCAAGGAGTTGATGGCCCGCACTATTCATGGCTTGAGCAAGCGCAGCAAAGGACCGTTTGTGGCACTCAACTGCGGCGCACTGCCGGATACCTTGCTGGAATCGGAGCTGTTTGGCTACAAGGCCGGCGCCTTCACCGGGGCCACCAAAGACAAGCCGGGTCGTTTTGCGCTGGCCAGCGGCGGCACGCTGTTTCTGGACGAGATCGGCGAGATTAGTCCGGCCCTGCAGGTGCGGCTGCTTCGAGTGTTGCAGGAGCGCTGTTTCGAACCGTTGGGCGGCACCAGTCCGGTTACCAGCGATGCGCGGATCATCGTCGCCACCAATCGCGACTTGTCTGCCATGGTCAAGGCCGGCAGTTTCCGTGAAGACCTTTACTACCGGATCAACGTGGTGCGGGTGGAGCTGCCCCCTTTGCGGCGCCGCAAAGAAGATCTACCCCTGCTGGTGGATCAGTTTATCCACAAATTCAACCAGCTGCACCACGCCACAGTACAGGGCATAGCCCCCGAGGCGCTTTCGCTGCTGATGGCCCATGATTGGCCTGGCAACGTCCGTGAATTGGAAAACATCATTGAACGCGCCTTTGTGCTCTGTCCGCATGGTATGCTTCAGCTCGCCCACCTGCCCGACGAGATCACTCTGCACAACAACCGCATCAGTACAGTAGCAACCCTACACGACGCCCGCTCCCAGCTTGAGGCACAAACCATACGAACCGCACTTGAACGCAACGCCTACAATCGCCTGGCAGCCGCGCGGGAGCTCGGCATGCACAAAACCACCCTGTTCCGCAAGATCAAGCAATTTGGCATCGACCTGCCACGGACCGATGGCCGCTCACAACGGACCCACTAGGGTAGCAATTACGCAACCAAAATCACTCACAGTGTAGCAATAATGCTACTGATTAATCCTCACAAAGCCTTCCCAACAACCGTAACCCATTAATCCATCAGCTTTTTTTCTCATCAACCACTTGGCACGTTCTCTGCTTTGTCAATGATCATTGTCTGATGATCTTTGCAGGGAGCCAAACCGTGACACGAGCAGCCTTTTCGCTCTGGAATGACCGCATAGCACCGGTTTTTGATGTGGCCCGCAATCTGTTGATTGTGGACGCAGCAACAGGGGCCGAAACCGGCAGGATTGAACGCCGTTTTTCTGGCGACAGTCCTCAGGAACGAGCCATGCGGCTGGCCTCATTACAGGTGGAGCAACTGGTGTGTGGCGCCATTACGCGCGACACTGCCGATGCCCTGCAGGACCGCGGCATCCAGGTTGTCTCATTTGTATCCGGCGAACTCGAACAGGTGGTACAGGCCTGGCTGCAGGGCCATTTGCACGAACGTTCGCTGCATATGCCGGGTTGCACTAGAAAACCACATGGCGGTAATCGGTGCAACAGACACGGAAGATCGACAGAGGGTAGTACCAGCCAACAGCGGGAGGACTAACACCATGCCAAACCAAAATGGAAAAGGCCCCAGAAACGCCGGTTGCGGCAACGGCAGCTGCGGAGGAAACAGGCTGCAGCGTCGGCAATCCGACGTCTTTCGTCAACCTGAAACAACAGTTGCAGCACCACCTAGCGCTTCAAACTGCTGCGGCCCGAGGGGCTGCAACAACGGACAAGGTACGGGTGCAGGCCGTTGTGGTGGCCAGAGGAAACGGTACAACAGACCGTAGTCAACCGGTATCGTCTTACGGAGGAACAGCGTGAAACTGATCGCTTTCAGCACATCCGGCACTGAGCTTGACGCCGAACTTGACCCGCGCTTTGGCCGGGCACGAGGATTTTTACTCTACGATCTGGAGTTGCAGCAGATACGTCTGCTGGAAAATGAGCAGAGCAGAAATGCCGCCCAAGGGGCCGGTATTCATGCAGCAGAGGCTATTGTCAGGGCCGGGGTGGATACACTGGTTACCGGCCACTGCGGCCCCAAGGCGTTCAGGGTCCTGGATGCAGCCGGAGTGCAGGTCTACAACTGTCCGGTCATACCACTGCAGGAAGCGCTACAAGCCCTGCAGGGCGGTATCCTGCAGGCGGCAACCGCTGCCGATGTTGAGGACCACTGGTAATGGGCGGCCAGACCAAAAGGCAGGCACCGCGCATAGCCGTTGCTTCCGGCAAGGGCGGCACCGGCAAGACCACGGTTGCGCTCAATCTGGCAATTATGTTTGACGAGCCGGTGCAGCTGGCAGACTGCGATGTGGAGGAACCGAACCTGAACCTGTTCCTGCAGTTCGATCAGCTCGACAGCCAACCGGTCACCATGCTGGTGCCGGAGATCCGCGCTGATCGCTGCACCGGCTGCGGCGCCTGCAGCGAAATCTGCCGGTTTAACGGCTTGGTTTCATTGGGTACCAGCAAGCCGCTGCTGTTTCCTGAACTATGTCACGGCTGCGGAGGCTGTGCCCTGGTCTGCCCTGCCGAGGCGATCAGCGAACGACCGCTGCAGATCGGCACGGTCAACTGCGGACATTCGAACGCCATCAGGCTGGTTGAGGGGCGGCTGGACGTGGGCGTCTCACTGGTGCCGCCGGTGATCCGTGCCGTAACCAACCAACTGTTCAGTGATATCCCGGCCATCCTGGATGCGCCCCCCGGCACTTCCTGCCCGGCAGTGGCCACCCTGCGCGAATCTGATTATGTCCTGCTGGTGGCCGACCCAACCCCGTTCAGCCTGCATGATCTGAAACTTGCAGTGGCCATGGTGCGCGAGCTAAGGCTGCCCTGCGGCGTCATCATCAACCGGGCCGGCGAAGATCTGGTCGGCCTCTCCCGTTACTGTCAAGATGAATGCCTGCCGGTGCTGCTGTCGCTGCCTGATGACCGGCAGATTGCCGAGGTGGTTTCCAAGGGGCAGCTGGTGGCCCACTGCCTGCCGGAATATGGCCTGCTGTTCAAGCAGCTGGCCGATAGGGTACGTACTGAACTGCAGCAACACGGGGGCCAGCCATGAGACATGCACAGATCAAGGAACTGGTGGTGCTGTCCGGCAAAGGAGGCACCGGCAAGACCAGCGTGACCGCTTCATTTGCCATGCTGGCCAAAAAGGCGGTGGTGGCCGATTGCGATGTGGATGCCGCCGATCTGCATCTGGTACTCAACCCTGAGGTTCAAGAGCGGCGCTGTTTCTTCAGCGGCAACGAGGCTGAAATCCGCTTCAATGACTGTACCGGATGTGGCAAATGCCATACCTTGTGCCGTTTCGATGCCATCTACCGCACGGAAAACAACCGCTATCAGGTTGACCCGGTAGCCTGTGAAGGCTGTGGCGTCTGCGTCCAGTTCTGTCCGGCCAAGGCGATCGACTTTCCCGAGCGCCACAGCGGCCACTGGATGATATCGCAGGCCCGCAGCGGACCGATGGTGCATGCCCAGCTGGAGCCTGCAGCAGAAAACTCCGGCAAGCTGGTGACCACCGTCAGGGAACGCTCGTGGGAACTGGCAGTTGACAAACGGATTCCACTGATTATCTCCGATGGCCCCCCCGGCATCGGCTGCCCGGTCATCGCTTCGCTGAGCGGGGTTTCGCTGGCCTTGCTCGTCACCGAACCCACCGTGTCGGGTCTGCATGACCTGCAACGGGTGCTGGCCTTGACCCGCCATTTTTCGGTACCCACCATCGTCTGTGTCAACAAGTGGGATATCAACCCGCAGCAGACGGAACGGATTGAAGCTGCGGCACGTGCAGCCGGCGCACAGGTTGCCGGTCGCATCCGGTATGACCGTGGCATTACCCAGGCACAACTGCAGCAGATAACCGCCGTAGAACTCGGCTGTGCTGCTGCCGATGATATCCGCAAGGTATGGCAGCAGATAAAACGCCTGCTCTAATCAGAAGAAACTCCAGGAGGCACCATCGATGCAAGCAACGCAACAACCAACGCAGGAATCGTGTTCACCCTCAGCCTGCGAGAGCTGCTCGTCAAGCAGCTGTTCCGCCAGCAGCAAAACAGCTACAGAGACCCAGCAAGAATTTGAAGAACGCCGGCGACTGGCCTCACGACTCTGCCGTATCAAGCACAAGATCGTCGTGCTTTCCGGCAAGGGCGGCGTGGGCAAGAGCACCGTGGCCGTCAATCTTGCCATGGCGCTGCATCTGGCAGGCAACAAGGTTGGCCTGCTGGATGTCGATATTCACGGCCCCAGCATCCCCACCATGCTGGGCATGGAAACCAGCAAGGTAATGGAGGCCGATGGCGAACTGGTACCGGCGGATCTTAACGGCCTGAAGGTCATCTCACTGGGCTTTTTTCTTAAAGAGCAAGATGAGGCGGTAATCTGGCGCGGACCGATGAAAACCGGCGTGATCACCCAGTTTATCCGTGACGTAGCCTGGGGTGACCTGGATTACCTGATCGTTGACTCGCCGCCCGGCACCGGCGACGAACCGCTGTCGGTCTGCCAGACCCTGGAAGGTGCCGACGGCGCCATCATCGTTACCACACCACAGAAGGTTGCGGCCGTTGATGTCCGCAAGTCGATCTCGTTCTGCCGCCAGATCAATCTGCCGATCCTGGGCGTGATCGAGAACATGAGCGGTTTCGTCTGTCCCCGTTGCGGGGTGACCACCGCAGTCTTCCAATCCGGCGGCGGCAGACTGATGGCCGACGATATGGGGGTGCCATTTCTGGGCTCGGTGCCGATCGATCCACAGATCGCCGAGGCTGGCGACAGTGGGGTAGCATTTTTGCAACGTTATGCATCCTCGGCGACGGCACACCTGTTTACAGAACTGCTCACACCGATCATGCAGCAGGAGCAAGCGGCGACATGATCATACAGCTGCAGCCGGATACCACCGTGCTGGAATTGGTAGAACACCATCCGGAGACCGAGCCGGTGTTCAACCGCTACAGCAAACGGCTCGGCATCTGTCTATGCTGTGAAGCGTTGTTTGCGACACTGGTTGAAGTAGCCAGCCGTTATGAGCTGAATCTCGATGAATTGCTCGCTCGACTGAACAGCGCAATAGAATAACACTGGTTGTTCACACCTCGGGAGGGATGCTGATGGAAGCTGCTGCACACACCGTTGCCTGGGTTTGTCTGCCGGACAAGACGCGTACGCTCAGCGGTGGCTGCTGGCAGGAACGTTGCTACCCTTTCCGGGGTGTTTTGCCTGCAGAACGTGCAGACAGCACCGTCGAACGACAAAGAATGCTCGACGACTACAGGATTGCGCTCGAGGATTTCGATACCGAGCTGCGGCAGCAGTGATCACCATTACAGGGGCTTGCCATGGATGCTGAAAAAAAACTGCTGGTGATTGACGATGAGCCTGCCATCCGGGAGGGGGTTCGCAGGATCCTCGAATCCGAGTCGTTCAAGGTTGAGACCTTCGGCAGTGGTCAGGCTGCCATTGAACGACTAAAGCAGGAAGCCTTTAACCTGGTGATTACCGACCTCAAGATGCCGGGCATCGGCGGCGTCGATGTGCTGCGGGCCATCAAGGAGGTCCAACCGGATCTGCCGGTGATCTTCATCACCGGTTACTCATCGGTGGACAGTGCTGTGGAGGTGATGAAACTGGGGGCCGTGGATTACATCGCCAAGCCATTCACCCCCGAAGAGATGCTCAACACCATTCGATTGGCCCTGGAGCAACGGGTGGTGGCCCTTGAGGATCTCTACCTGTGCAAAGAGCTGCGTGATACCGAGGGCTTCGACAGTTTTGTCGGCAAAAGTCACGAGATGGTCAAGGTCTACCGCCGGATCATGCAGGTGGCGCCTACCGACAGCACCGTGCTGATCACCGGCGAAAGCGGCACCGGCAAAGAGCTGGTGGCCCGGGCGATCCACAAACACAGCGCCCGCAGGGATAACCCCTTTGTGGCGGTGGATTGCACCTCATTGGTTGAAAACCTGCTGGAATCCGAGCTGTTCGGCCATGTCAAAGGCTCCTTCACCGGCGCCATCCACACCAAGACCGGTCTGTTCAAGGTGGCCGAAGGCGGCACCCTGTTTCTTGACGAGGTCTCGAACCTGAGTCTGACCACCCAGGCCAAGCTGCTACGGGTGCTGCAGGAACGGCAGGTTACGCCGATCGGTGGCACCCAGCCCACCCCGATTAACATCCGCCTGGTGGCGGCCACCAACCGCAACCTGCGCGACATGGTGGCCGAAGGCAGCTTCCGCGAAGACCTCTTCTTCCGACTTAACATCATACCGGTCGATCTGCCGCCACTGCGTGAACGGGCCGGTGATGTGCCGCTTTTGGTGGGCAATGCGGTCAGACGTTGCGCCGAAGAGCTAGGCAAGGATATCAAAGGGGTCACTGCCGGGGCCATGCAGTTGCTGCAGAGCTACGCGTTTCCCGGCAACGTGCGCGAACTGGAGAATGTGATCGAGCGGGCCGTGGTGCTGGCCGAAGACAGCCTGATCACCCCCGATGACCTGGAGCTGGGCGGTTCGGCAGCCGAACCACTGTCACTTGACTTTACCGCCATACCACTCAGTGTGGAGGAGCTGAAAGAGACCAAACGCCAGCTGCGCGAACAGGCGGTGGAAGATGTGGAGCGGGCCTTTGTGATCAATGCCCTGCAACGCAACCGGGGTAACATCACCCGGGCTGCGGAAGAGACCGGCATGCTGCGCCCCAATTTTCAAAGTATGATGAAGAAACTCGGCGTCTCGGCCCGGGATTATGCTGAGCATTAAAAAAATCCTGCTGCGGCTGCTACCGCGCCGTTTCTCGCTGATCCAGAAACTGACCATCCTGACCGGCACCGTGGTGGTGCTGTTCATGACGCTGTTTGCCTGGATCAATATCAACAACCTGCAAAAACTGCTGGTAAATAGCACCGTGCGTGATCTTGACAATCTGGCGGCTTCCGTCATCCGGATGACCAGACACCAGATGCTGCTGGACAACCGGCCCCTGGTCTATCAGATGATCAACGAGGTGGCCAAGCGTCCCGGTATTGAGCGGATCAGGATGATCAATCGCGACCGGATCATCGTCCACTCCACCGTTGCTGCAGAGATCGGTACACGACTCGACCAGAAGGCAGTCCGTTGTGACCTGTGTCACCAGGCCGGCAAGACCTTGGTCCGCCCCCCGCTGGAGGAGCGCAGCCGTTTTTTTGCGTTGCCCGACGGTACGCAGGTATTGGGGCTGGCCAAGGCGATCCGTAATGAAAGCGGCTGCAGCAGCGCCGCCTGCCATGCCCACCTGCCATCGCACAGTGTATTGGGGGTGGTGGATATCATCGTATCGCTGGACCTGCTCAAGGCAGATCTTTCGGGCTACCGCAACCGGATCATCCTGCTGACGGTACTGCTGATCATCCTGCTGGGGGCCTCGTTGACCTTTTTTACGCTGCATCTGGTCAACCGGCCGGTCAATGAGCTGTTGCGCCACACCGCCCGGCTGGCCCAGGGGCAGCTCGACTGCGAGATGACCCCCACCTCAAACGACGAGTTGGGCGAACTGATGCGCGCCTTCCAGCTGATGACCAACAACCTGCGCCAGGCCCGCGACGAGCTGGAGGAATGGGGCCGCACTCTTGAGGAAAAGGTCAAGGATCGCAGCGAAGAACTGCAACGGATGCAGATGCAGCTGGTGCATACCGAAAAGCTCGCATCCCTTGGCGAGTTAGTGGCCGGCATCGCCCACGAAATCAACAACCCGCTTTCGGGCATCCTGATCTTCAGCTCGCTGGTGGCCAAGGACAAACGGCTTGACCCGTCGCTGCACAAGGATATGGAAACCATCAGCAGCGAGGCCAAACGCTGCGCCGGTATCGTCAAGGGACTGCTGGAGTTTGCCCGCGATTACCAGCCCAAGATGACCACCAGCGACATCAACCAGATCCTGATCGATTCACTGCGCCTGGTGGAGTGTCAGTCGGTGTTTCAGAATGTGGTCATCCTGCGACAGCTGGGCACGGATCTGCCGCTGATCATGGCCGACCAGAACCAGCTCAAGCAGGTGTTCATCAACATATTCATCAATGCCGGTCAGGCCATGCAGGACCTGCGCCGGGGCGAACTGCAGATACATACCCGGCCGAACGGGCAACCGCAAGACGGGGTGGTGGTGACCATCAAGGATTCAGGCCACGGCATACCGGAAGAGCAACTGGGCAAGTTGTTCGACCCGTTTTTCACCACCAAGGGCGCCGGTGGCACCGGCCTGGGCCTGTCCGTTTCCTATGGTATCATTCAGGCCCACGGCGGCTCGATCACCGTTGAAAGCACCGTGGGCACCGGCACCACCTTTACCATCAGTCTGCCGGCCTGTTCAGAGCTGGCAGGCAAAGATGCTGGATCACAGCTGCTTGCGTAATCAGCAGGAGCAGGCCCGACACACCTCACAACGAGGCGCTGGCGAGCACCGCTGTATTACGCATATATCACCCCCACAGAGGAGGTACTCCATGAAGCTGCAACCGATGTTGTGTATGCTGGTCGGCCTGATAGCCTGTCTGGCGCAAAGTGGTCTGGCTGCAACCGACCACAAGGATTTCATCACCGGACCATTCAAGGATGGTCGGGAGGTGACCAAGGCCTGTATCGAATGTCATGACAAGCAGGCCAGCGACTTCATCAAAACCCAGCACTGGAACCTCAAAGGGGTACCCAACCATGTCAAGGGGCTGGAGAAGAGCACCAAGCTGTATGGCAAGACCAACATGACCAACAACTACTGCACCACCATCTTCGCGGCAAAGGAAGGTCTGCCCCGTGAATCCTGCCTGCGCTGTCACGCCGGCTACGGCTGGAACCGCAACAGCTTTGACCACAGCGACAAGACCCGCATCGACTGCCTGATCTGCCACGCCACCAAGAGCTACGACCGCGCCTCGGTGGGCTGTGATGTCGATAGCAAGGGAATCGGCAGCGGCAAGGTCGATCTGGTGGAGGCCGCCAAAAGTGTGGGCCAGAAGCCGACCCTGCAGAACTGCGGCTACTGTCACTTCTACGGCGGCGGCGGTGACGGGGTAAAGCATGCCGGGCTTGATTCCACCATGGAATACGCCGACCGGAAGCTGGACGTGCATATGGCCAAAAAGACCAAAGGCGGCGCCGGCCTGCTCTGTGTTGATTGCCATAAGGCGCCGGAACACAAGATATCAGGCGCCTCCAGCCAGATGGCCCACTATGCGGCCCGGGTACGCTGTGAAGATTGCCACAGCGGCGCCAAGGCCCCCCACAAAAACTCCAAGAACAAGGCTATCCTGGATGCCCACGCCGCCTCGGTAGCCTGCCAGACCTGCCACATCCCGCTGCTGGCCCGCGGCCAGGCCACCAAGACCTCCTGGTACTGGTCCGATGTGGGCAAAAACCTGCCGGTGGAAGAGCAGTTCGACCAGGAGACCTTCCAGAATCGCAAAGGCTCCTTTACCTGGGACATGAACTTTATGCCGACCTACGCCTGGTATAACGGCAAGATCGAACGCTACATGGTGGGTGACAAGATCAAGGACCCCACAAAAGTGGTCAACATGACCAAGCCGGTGGGCAGCATCAAGGACAAGGCCGCCAAGATCTACCCCTACAAGACCCATCGGGGCAGCCAGCCGATGGACAGCGTCTACCGGTATTTGAGCACCTTCCAGCAGTATCAGTCGTTGTGGGTACACTTCAACTGGGAAAAGGCGCTGAAAGATGGCGCTCAGGAAGAGGGTCTGCCCTACAGCGGCAAGCATCAGTTTGTAAAAACCGTCTCCTACATCTCGGCCCAGCACCAGGTGGCACCCAAGGAAGATGCTCTCCAGTGCGGCGACTGCCACATGGGCAGCAAACGGATGGACTGGAAGGCCTTGGGCTACAAGGGTGATCCCATGTCCGCTGGCGGGCGGTTCAGCGCTCGTAAGAAGTAGCCGCAGCAAACTGTAGTACAGTTGCACGCCCGCTGGTCCGGCAGACACCGGACCCCCTTTCCCGGCAATGCCGGACCGGTGGGCGCGCATTTCGTATCCTTAAACAGAGGCCCGCACAACCAGCCCTGCCCTCCTAGCTACTGCATGCTGTTTCCATACAGTCCCTACCCTGCCAGCAAACAGAATCACCACAATAATTTTAGCAGGTTACAAAGAAACGCATTGTTCAGACAACCTGCTACTGCATAGCAAAAACATACAGCCCGCCCGCTCCCAGCAGATTCCCGCAATTCATTCCAGCTCAAAACATTCATGCTATTTCAGCACGTTATACATTATTTTAACCATATCTTCTTTTTGGCACTGCATATGCTATGTACCTACACAAAGCTTCTACACTCAGACGGAGTTCCTACGGGAGGATGCCATGAAAACAAGAATCGTACATTTTTTGATCCCTTTACTGGGCGGCAGCGCAACCTCAGCCTTTGCTGCCGACAGTGCCCTCACTGACGGCGGTGGCCCGCTGATCTGGTTCTTTATCGGCTTCGGCGCACTGGTGCTGATGGTGCAGGCCGTACCGGCCCTGGTAATGCTCTACTCCATGATCAAGGCCCTGTTCAGCCCATCGGAAGAGGTCAAAACCGCCACCGCTGCCGGACACAAGTAACTGCTAACGCCGTCTTACACACCATCTGAAAAGGAGATTTGCACCATGAAATCCGTACGCACCATCCTGACCGCCCTGAGCCTGACGATTGCAAGTATATCCACCGCCTTCGCCTCTGCCGCCGCCAACGAGGTGGATACCAGCCTGACCTATAATAGCGGCATCCTGGTGCTGGCCTTTGCCGGTTTCCTGGCCCTGGTGGTGGTGGTACAGACCATTCCGGCCATCGTAAGCCTGTACACGATGATCAAGAAGACTGCCGAACAGAGCCGGCAGCAGCAAGCGGTTCGGGCAAACGTACGTGACTAGTCACGAAGAACGGGGCGAGCACACTGCTCGCCCCGCTTTTGATACCATCACCACTGAGCCGGTAACGGCACCTGTCGAAGATGGCACACTGACGCAACTGGATCCGGTCGCCTTTCAAAGGGGGATGGCCGTGATCCGCTGGCGTCGCAAGCTTTTTTTTGCGACCATCATTGCCTACATGCCGCTGATGTGGCTTTCCAACAGGTTCTTTCCCAGCTTTCGCGGCATGGCCATCACCTTCTCGATCTGGGTGGTTATACTTTTTATCACAGCGCTCTACTCGGCCCTGGCCCGCTGCCCACGCTGCGGCAACTACTTTCATATGCACGGCATGTCGCTGATGTACCTGCGCCGTTGCCTGCACTGCCAGCTATCAGTAAAAAGCTGAAATCAGAGGAGAGATCAGATGTTCGGATTCGGTATGCCTGAAATGGTGATTATTCTGGTGATTGTGGTGGTGCTGTTCGGTGGGAATCGTCTGCCGGAGCTTGGCGGTGCGCTGGGCAAGAGCATCAAAAATTTCAGACAGGCCTCAACAGGCAAAGATGAACTGGAGATACCGCAGAAAAAGAACAGCTAAGGCAGATTGAACAGCACTAGCCGTTGAATCCGATCCTGCGCTCCAGGATCGTTAACGCTTCCTCTTCCTCCCTGATCCGGGCCATGCTGAGCGACCAGATGTGGTAGCTCTCCAGGCTCAGGATCGTCATGCCGGTGGCCAGCACGGCCCAGAAGTTTTCCGGCAACACTCCCGAGAAGTAGTAGAAGGCGTAAAAACAGATCAGATAACCGATATGGCTGAAGGAAACCATCTTGGGAGAGCCATTGGTGATCCTGCCCAGCACCAGCAAAATGGCTGAAAAGGCATACACCACCAGCAAGGCGCTGATCATGTTGCTGGAAGGCGGTGTGCCCAGCATTCTTTTGATCTCAGGGGTCAGGGGTGGGAAGATACGATCGCTGAGCATGGCCGGTATACTGACACCGGCAAAGGCGGCTATTGCCCACAACCCCTGGTGCGAACGGGTACGCCAGCGACGTATCGACGCCTGCAGGGCGCTGCGTTGTTCTTCCGGCGTCTGTTGTTTGCCGGTGTCGGAGGTGGTCATGAGGGCCTGGACCTTTTGAATAGTTGCACAACCAGACACCACGCATCCGGTCTACGACTCACCACCACCCTTTTCCTTATTGCAGCTACGGCAGCGGGCCAAGGCGTCGCGGGTGTCGTGCAGGCGCGAGAGCAGGCTGTGGTAGTTGCGGGCCAGCAGTGAAAGCTCACCATACCCGGATTCCAACTGTTTTACCGCTTCACTCGCTTCGTGTGTACTGGTTACGGCAATCAACTTTTTCAGGGGGATAAAGAACGATCGGTTCAACAGGGCAGCGGCGCCGCCTACGGTGAGAACCAACGTCATGAGGGTGAAAACTATCATACGGTAGCGCATCAAGGCGAGCGAATTTTGCAGCGGTCCCTGGTCAAGCCCGATATCGAGCATGCCGAGCACTTTTTTGCTGGCGGGGTGATAATGGCAACCGGTGGTACAGGTCGGTTCGTTATAGATCGGCTGCGACATAGCCAACACCTGCACCCCCCGTTCGTTGGTAAAGCGACGGGTCTGTTTGGCGGCAGCCAACTGCTCGGCAGGCTTGGAGTTGCTGTGGCAGCCGCTACAGCCTTCCACCTGTTTGTTAACTTGATGACCAATCTCGGACTGATTTCGAGAAAACGTGACAAAACCGTCGTGATTAAAGACTCGCAAGTGCTCAACACCCTGGTGCTGACCGATGTTGGCGATGATGTTGCCCAGATGCTGACGATCGTTGTGCAGCATGGCATAGCGGGTCGAAAGCACCACCGTATTGGCGATATTGCGGCCATGCTGGGCGGCATCGTTGACCATGTCCCGTTTCATGATGCCGTAGAGGCTGAGGCAGCAGATCCCCACAAAACCGGTCACTGCAAGACCGACCGGGATGATTGAGCGGATGGCGACACTCTGGAACATGAGAAACCTCCTGATCAGCCGTTGGGATCTGTCTGCAAAAAATGCCGGTGCGGAGGTGCGACCCCACCGCACCGGCCATCACAGATCACACATCATGAACGCTTGTGACACTTCAGGCAGTCGCCCTTGACCGAAAAGGCACTCTTGCCATCATGGCAGGCGCCGCACGAGGCGCCGCTCTCCATCTGCTGCATGGTGGCAGGTTTGGCGTTGCCATAAGGGTATATTTTGGTGTGGCAGTCATTGCACTGATAGACCGCCGTGTGAAACTCGTGGCTGAAGTGGCCAATGACGGTTCCCTTTGTATTGGTGTAGGACTTGCTAGCCGGCAGTTTGAAACCGGTGTGACACTTGGCGCAGTCACCCTTCACTGAGAAGGCGCTCTTGCCGTCATGACAGACACCGCAGGACTTACCTTTTTCCATCTCCGCCATGGTGACCCGCTTGTTCTGCTTCTTGTCCGGTTTCACCGTCGCCGGGTGGCAATCCTGACAACTGTAGACCTGAGTATGGAAGGCATGGCTGAAGGTGGCCTGAGGCACCGGCGGTGTTGCATACCTTACTTCCGGGCTCTTGTGGCATCGGCTGCACTGATCAACCTTAAAGGCCTGCTTGCCGTTGTGACAGAAACCGCAGGACTTACCTTTTTCCATCTCCGCCATGGTCACCGTCGGATTCTTGCCGGTCTTGTACAGCTTGGTGTGGCAGACCGAGCAATCCTGCAGCTTTTTCAGGTGAGCACTGTGGCTGAACGGTGTCGGGCCGGTTTCCTTTACCTGGTAGACCACATCCTTCACTTGATGACATTTACTGCACTCATGGGCATCAAAGGCCTGCCTGCCGTTGTGACAGGCACCACAGGACTGTCCCTTGTACATATCCTCCATGGTATAGCGCTTCTTGCTCTTGCCGCCGGTGTGGCAACTGGCACAACTGAAGGCCGGCGTACCACGCTGGTTCTTTTTGGCCAGGTGCTTCGTGTGGCTGAAGACCACCTTGCCGGCATCTTTCGTATCATAGCTGATGTCTTTCAGCTGTAGAGCATCGGCATGGCCGGCTGCCAGTCCCAACAAACCTGCCAGTGCGAACATAAGGGTGCGCTTCATGACAATCTCCCGAACATGATGCCCCTGTCTCCAGGACAGGGGCACCGGTAGTAGCTTCAGACTATTTGCCGCTGGGGCAAGCCTCTGCCTGTGCTGCACTGGCGACGGCAGCCGGTTTTGGTTCAAGCACCGCATATTCACTGTACCTGGTCTTCCATTTGAACAGGATCGGCCAGCGGTACAGAATCGCGCGGTAGGTCACGATATAGATGGAATACATGGTGATGGTGATGATGATCTCGCGCCATGGTGGCACATGCACATGCCCCTGCTGCCAGTTGAAGGTAAACATGTAGACGTTCAGGCGGTGCAGGATAACCCCCAGGATGGTGGTCCAGGCCCCCATCCGCACCAGGGTGGCGCTGTTCTTGCGGACGCCGGCAGTCAACAGTGCCAGCGAAAGGATCACGCCAAAACCGATCTCAAACATCCACCAGGCGCCCCAACCGGTTGCCAGGTAGGCCCACTTGTTGTCATGGGCAATACCGACCAGTCGGATAGTCAGGTAGGTGATCAGGCCCATCGAGGCGCCCTTGGCCAGGGTGATCTGCAGTTTTTCGAGGCTATTTTTGAAGGTTTCATCGCAGCGCCATTGCATAGTCTTGATGGCAATGGTACTGACCACGATCACCATGCACAGACCGCCCGGCAGCGAGGAAACAAAGAAGTACAGCCATTGGAATGATGCCGAGTACCACAACGGATGGACCTTACCCGGTGCATAGGTGGACAGTGCACCCAAGGCGCCTTGATGCAGAGTAGAGAGGATGATACCGGCAACCGTCAGCCCCAGCGTCATCTTTTTGATGAAGGTCTTGCCGGCTGGCCAGCCCATCCATTCAAAGAACGAGGTGGAGACCTCAGCCATCTGCACCGAGAGGTAGGTGGCAACGTGCCAGGCCACCAGGAACAACACCGCTGCAGGACCGAAGGAGACCACCATCGGGTACGGCAGACGCCAGGGCTGGCCCAGGTCAACCATCAGGAACATGACGGCGAAGAAATAGCCCAGCAGACCGTTCAGCAGTCCCAGCCGTTCAATCGGCTCCAGGTCATGCCGTCCGAAGATCTCGACCGCCGTGCCCAGCTGGAAACCGGATGATGACAGCGGCACCATGCCGAACAGACCAAAGGCCAGAAAAAGTCCCCAGGCGTTGTCGTAGGGGTCGCCCACTGCCCAGGAAAGACCGAAGATATAACGCCCGATCAGCACCGGAATACCGATCATGAAGATAACGGCAAAGATCCAGTTCAGGGGGTTGCTCATGGCCTGGGACAGGTACTGCTGCGGGGTGAGGCCCAGGAAGATCTTCTCCATGAGGGTCCAGGGACGGCCCTTATCATCATCCTTGCGCAGGCTGGTTATCAGCTGCGTGTTGGGATTACGCGCCAGAAAAGCTTTCATTGGTGATCTCCCTCCTCATGGTCATGGTGGCCGTCCTTGTTCTTGGTGGCCAGCAGATGGATGCCGCTGAACAGGGCCGGCCAGATGGCGAGCACCATCGGCACGAATCCCAGGAAGTCCTTGACGTTGGAAATGATCGGCTCGTTCTGCATATGAGCGTCAAAGCCCACCTTGTCGAAATCGACACTGCTCAGGTACATCCAGCTGGTACCGCCCACGGCCTTCTCGCCAAACAGTTTATCGACATACTTGCCCGGGTTGGCCTGGATCCGGTCATGTCCCAGCTTGATCAGGTCATCACGGCGTCCAAAGGTCATCACCTGCTGCGGGCAGATATCGACGCAGGCCGGCGGCTTGCCTTCCTTGACGCGGGTGTCGTAACAGAAGACACACTTCTTGACCAACGGGTTCAAGGGACTGGAGTAGCTGTAGGCCGGAATATTGAAGGGGCAGGCGATCATGCAGTTACGGCAGCCGACGCAGACCTTCGAGTTGTAGATAACTGCGCCTTCCTTGGTCTTGGTGTAGGCGTTAACGAAGCAGGAGGTCAGACAGGCCGGCTCGTTGCAGTGATTACACTGCATCTTGCGGAACAGGGTTTCTTTATCGGCCACCTGGTACTCGTTGACCACCGTGTAGGCCTTTTCCGTGGTGCGGCGCTTCTCGTTAAAGACCGACAGATCATCAAAGGCCTGATCCGGCTCGGGCAGGTTCTGCTCCTTGTTGCAGGCAGCCTCGCAGCTACGGCAGCCCACGCATCGAGTCAGGTCCACCAGCACCCCCATCGCATCCGGGTAGCCCTCAAAGGAACCTGCCGCCATGGCGTTGGTACCGGCAACACTCACGGTTGCAGCGGTCACACCGCAGGCCAGACACCCTTTCAAAAAATCTCGACGTTCAATCATGGTACACGTTCTCCTTCCCGTGGATATCGGATCAGTGGTGCGCCGGCTTAGGTTTGGCAGGCGTCTTGGGGGCGTATTTACCTGCCTTGAAGAGCGAATCGCCGCTGTCGTTGCGTGTGTGGCAATCCTGACAGCCGGTGGGGCCGGACATCTTCTGGTGACAGCCCATGCAGCCGATATGATAGGCCGCCTTCAGGCCGGGCTTGTCACGGTGATAGATCGGTGGCTGCTGGTCACGCTGCTGCTTGAGCGCCTCCGGGGTAAATGGTTCGGCCACGTGACAGCCCTTGCAGCTCACCACCGCCTGGGCACCGCTGTTTTTATGGCAGCGGGCACAGTTGGGATCGGCAACCTGGGCGCCGGTGGTGTGGTGGTGGCAGAGGCCACAGTCCTTCAGCATGTTGATATGGGCGGCGTGATTGAAGCTGACCGGACCATAATACTTCTGGATCGAATTGATGGTGATCTGGTCAGGAATGGCGGCGCCAAAACAGACGCTGGCCGTCAGCAGGCCAAGTACTCCGGTAAGTGCCATGATCATCAGTCGCTGTGCTGCATGCATAATCCCTCTCCTTAAGAAATGTCCGGCACCACGCTGCCGGTGCCGTGGTTAGTGTGCAGATCCGTGACGACGACCCTAGTGGCTCGACTGCCGTGCAGCATCGCCGGAGCGGTGCAGGTACCTGAAAAAGAGCGGAAAGCCCACGAAGAACGCAACGCAGATCAGATACTCAACCGTCTTGATGTACTGGTAAAAATCCACCAGCGTGTAGACCGACTTCACCTGCCCGATTGCACCGAATAACTCTGACATCTCTGTATCCTCCTCGATTTTTTAGGAATGCCGCATCGTATCGAAGGCGCAGGCCACGGCCTGGCGCAGTTCTTCCCTGTCTGCCGGATCGATCGGCTTGAGCGAATGATAAAAAATCCCCTCTTTACGCATCTTGCGGATCACCGGCAACGAGGTCTCGTCAGAAACCAGGATGATGGTCAGATCGCGGCTGCACTTCTTAAGCAGCGGAATCAGCTCTGCGGCAGCCAGTTCATCAAACTCACTGCTCAAGAGCACCACCTGGGCTGATTTTTTCAGGATGCCATGCAGTACATTGGCGGCCGAGGTGGTCACCATCACGTTGTAGCCGGCCTCGATGCAGAGATCGGCCAGCACCTTGCGGGATTCAACATTCTCGTCTGCTATCAGGACACCTTGCATAACCTGACCACCTTCTCGTCCCGACTGGTGTTCGCACGGGTCTCACGCTCATAGAGCATGCATCGTGCCAGCATGGACGCCGCTGCCGAATCAGTTTACAACTCGCTGTTATCATGCGTTTTATTCGGATATCTGCATCATTCCATACTCACGGTAGCGGACCGCAGACTGTATACAGCAGCCATACACCACCACCAGCCGGCATCGCGCTCAAAGCCGGCAACAAAGATGTAACCAGCTTGAATTGCTTCACTTGTTTATGCCGTATACAAAATATATACGTGCCTCACAGACGTATGCTGAACCAAAACAGTAAAAAAAATCCCTCCCCGAAACATCGGGGAGGGATCAACCTGCTGCTGCGTAAAAGGGAAAAGCTAGTTGGCTGTACTCGGCAGCACTACCTGTTTGCGGGCCATATCCACCACCGGCAGGGTGGGCACCTTGCTGATGCCGTAATCACGAGCCAGGTCAATATCTTTCGGCACGGCCCCCAAAAGCGCCTCAGCCACCTTCTGGTCAGCCTGACGGTAGCGCAGCACCGCCTCAACCGTCACCTTGCGGCTTGTCTTGGGTACCTGTACACCAAACCAGGCATCTTTGTACCCCTTGGGCGGAATAGTTTCATGGCTTGAGAATGCGGTCACCACCCAGGGGTCAATGGCAAAGTGCATATCGCTACCCATGCCGTCGGAACTGAACTTGCGTACATCTGCCGGCAGCCTGCCGTCCTTACCGATGGCACCGCTGGTCATCACCAGCCTGCCCTTTTCATCCTTAACCCTGAGCTCAAGCCACATCTGCCGCACATTGGTCAGCGAGGTAGGCAGGTTGTGGCCGGCCCGGATATTCTTGACCCGCACCTTCACCTCAGCCAGCCGTCCCTCACGATACTGCGGCGATATCTCAATCTCTGCCGCCTTCTGCAGCCGCTTGACCGCCATATCGTACTGCTTCATCAGCCGGGCGGCCTGTTCCTTGTCGCCGGCCTTCTTGGCCGCCTCCGAGGCCAGGAAATAGAGCAGATAGTTGGCGCCGTTGAAATAGTGGCGATACTCGCTGCGCTGCGGCTTGGTCATGCTGTCCGCGCTCTTTACAAAGGTGTCATGTCCCACCATGTGGCAATCCTGGCAGTGGATATCCTTCTGGGCGTAGGGGCTGTGCTTCCACTCCAGATAGGTGGCCTCCAGCGGGTAATGTTTGTCGTAGTGATACACCTGGTGACAGGAAGCGCACAGGTCGGCCTTGGGATGAAAATCGGTCTGCTTGCAGTCGTGGAAACCGCCGCCGCAGCCCTCAGCCGGGGCATGGGGGCCACGCTTGACCAGCACCGGCCCATCCTTGCCGTCCTCACCGGGACGCAGAGCCAAGGAACCGTTTTGTGGCTCCTTGCTGGGGGTCTTGCAATGGTGCAGGCTGCTGACCGAATGGCAGATATCGCAGGAGACACCTGCCTTGGCCACTGCAGAAAGCCCGCTCACACCGGGACTTTTCACCTCACCGGTCACCGTAGCCGCCGGGGTGTGGCAGCTGGCACAATGACGGGCAATGCCGCTGCCCACCGCCTTAACCGCCTTGTTGTACTCACCCTGGTAAACCGGATCGATAAAGGCCAGGCTGTGCAGTGAGCCGTGCCACTCCTCGTACTGCTGCGGATGGCAACCGGCGCAGGTTTCCGGCTCGGTAAAACTGGCCGAATTTTTTTCATAGACCATCAGCGATGGGTACAACTTGAAAAAATCCCGATCCACATGAAAGACCGACGAACCACCCGACGCGGTGGCACCAGCGACCGCAACGACCATGAGCAAAAGGCAGCCCAACACCAACGGTTTCAGCAAGCTTCGCATCGCACTCTCCTCCTTACGCAGGTTGTTCGGTCAGCTCCGCAGTGTCGCAACCAGCCGTTGGGGAATCAGCAGCATCCCCATGGCATCATAGATACTGCGGGCGACCACGTCGGCATGCTGGATGGCGCTGACCGCACTGCCCTCTCCTTCCAGCACTGCAATCCCCAGGCGAGCCGTCTGCAGCATCAGGCGATCATTAGCACCGTTGCCCACGGCAACCACCCGATCCGCCCCCAGTGACCTGACGTACTGTTGTTTCTGCTCGGCCTCGTTGCCGGCCTCAATCACCTGCACCACACAGGGCAGTCCGGCAAGCTCAGCGGCAACACTGCCGCAGGTATCGGCAGTCAGAACGTGGATGGCATACTGCGCGGCCAACTCCTCAAAGGTGCGGTCAAGGTTGGACAACAGCTTGCCATCGCGGGCGATAGTGCCGTTAAAATCCAGTACGAGATAGGCAAGGTCAAGCTGGCCGCATCCCGGAATCGAAATCTGCATGGTGACACTCCCCCTGCCCTGCAACAGGGCTGTTTGACGTATAGTCTAGATACGGGCCACAAACAATGACCACCCCAAAGCGGCAATGGTCGCCCCTGCACAGGTCAACGCCAGCAGATGGTGCAGGCTGGTTTCACGGCGTCGCTCCTGGTAGCCCAGCAGCATCCCCAAGCCGATGCCGGCCAACAGGCCACCGCCATGGGCCCAGTTGTTGATACCGGGGAACAGCAGGCCAAACAGAAACAGGCCCACCACCCACCCTGACACCTCACGGTAGACCGCCGAGCCGTAGCTGCCGCCCCGACTTTTACCAAAATAGAGCAGCGCACCGATCAGACTGCACAGAGCAGCCGAGGCGCCCACCGTAAACGGCACTCCGGCCCAGTACGAAATCCCGTAGCCGCAAACGCCGCCCAGGGTATAGATACTGAACATCCGGCTGGCGCCGTACTCCGTAACCACCCACGGCCCCACCTGACGCAGGGCCATCATGTTGAACAACAGGTGCAGGATGCCGCCATGCAGGTAATTGGCGCTGAGCAGCGTCCAGAAACGGCCATAATAATCGATGGGGATCACACCGGAGGCGCCCAGCATCAGCAGGCTGTTGTTGCCCGGCGACAGCAGGCTGCCGCCCGGATCAAGCTTGCGGCTGAGCATAAGCGACAGGGCATAAAAAAGCAGGTTAAGCGTCAACAGCGCCGCCAGGGTCCAGCTTGCGGCGGAGGAACCGCCCATCGCCCCCACCAGCCGCCACCAGGCCGACGAACGGGCGGTGCCGCACCATGAGCATACCGCTTCTTCACTGCCGATCAACCGCCTGCATTTGGGACAAAGTAGTGCGCGAGCCGACATCAACCACCGCCTGACCATCTCTAAAGTGTCCCTCGTGCAAACAGGGAGCCTGCCAATCATGCAGACTCCCTGAGCGCAATGCAACCGGAAAAACCTTAGTGCGACGCGTCCTGCAGCGTGTCTTTCTTCATCAGGTAGCGGTAAAACATCGGAAAACCGACAAAGAAGGCAACACAGATCAGGTACTCAACCGTTTTGATGTACTGGTAAAAATCCACCATCGTGTACACCGACTTGATCTGTCCAATGGATGCAAACAGTTCTGTCATGACCATCTCTCCTTTCTATGCCTACTTGCCCTGCACGGTTGCGCGTGCCGTTTTCTCTTTAGCTGCCTCGGCTGCCCCCTTGATCATGCCGTACAGGCTGATAATGGCAGGCACCGTCTGCACCACCACCACCAGGGCCAGGAAGCCGGCAAAGGCCAGCACCAGGATGCCGCTGTTATAGGTCAGGCTGGTATCCACCTCACTGGCGGCGGCAGAGGCGAAGGCCGTGCTCAAGCTGGCCAACAGGACGAACAGGGTGTTAAGTGCGGTGATCCGTTTCATGGTCGTACTCCTTTCATGGTTAGCAATAACAGTGCTTGGGACGTTTCAGGGCGCAGGCAACCACCTGTTTCAGTTCCTCGCGATCTTCGGGCAGCACCGGTTTCAGTAAGTGATAGAAAATCCCCTCTTTGCGCAGCTTTCGGGTAAGTGGCGGTGAGATATCGCTGGCCACCACCACAATCGCCAGGTTCCGACAGCAGCGTTTCAGCAGTGGTATCAATTCCGAAGCAGGCAGTTCATCAAAGCAGCTTCCCAGCAGAATAACCCGTGCAGTCTTCTTGAGAGCGCCCTGTAGCAGGCAGGTGATGCTGGTGCCCACGGTTACCCGATAGCCGGCCTCGGTGCACAGATCAGCCATAATGGCGCGGTTTTCCAGATTCTCGTCCGCAATCATGATCTCATGCATGGCATCCCCCCTCATACCTTGGGCAGATGGTGGGTTTCTTGGTGACCGCTGAACAGACCTTTGAGCAACGAGGCAAACAAGATCATGGCCGGCACCGCCTGCAGCATGATGATCATCACCCCGAAACCGATCAGCGACCAGGTCAGCAGACCGCTGCCCTCGCTGGCAAGTCCACTGGTGGCTGCAAAGGCTGCCGATGCGCCGGCCCCAAACAATGCAATAGCTGTTTTTACGATCGTGGTTTTCATGACTTCCTCCTTGACTGCATCCTGTGTTTCAGATGGATGATCAGGATAGAGCATAGAGGGTGCCAAAACGCTCAGCACGACCAAATAAAATCATAACTATCTGTTTTTACTGCAACTCATTTGAGAGTTTCAAGGAAGGACAGAGCTAAAGAGCAGGCGGGGTTTGTATGAAATTACTATGCAGTCACCAGGTGCAGCAGGGATCAAAACAACCATAACACTATGAAATTAGATTGTTTTGCTATTTTATACAGCTGCCACTGCTGTATGGGGGTTATATGCAGGCGGTGTTAGCGCAACGGCAGGTACACCGAGATGGTGGTACCTACCTCCAGCGTCGAATCAAGCGTAATGAAGCCGCCATGCTGCTGCACGGTGCCGAACACCATCGACAGCCCCAGGCCGGTGCCCTGGCCGATCTCCTTGGTGGTGAAAAACGGGTCAAAGATATTCTGGCGAATCTCATCAGGGATACCGCAGCCCTGGTCACTGACGCTAAAACAGGCAAAACGCCCTGTCGCATTGCAACCGTGGGCCAGCAATTGCTCGGCATCGGGCTCAGCAAGCGCGGTGCTCAGTGTGATCAGACCTCCCTGCGGCATGGCATCCCGGGCATTGGTCAGCAGGTTAAACAATACCTGCTGTAGCAGCGTGCTATCGGCGGCCACCGGCAACGGCTGCGGCCAGGGTGCAAACGACAGCTGGTGAGTCTTGGCCAACAGCTTCTGCCCCAGCAGCAGGGCATCGCTCAAGAGCTGGTTCAACTCCAGCGGCTTGATCCGCATAAACTGCTTGCGACTGAAGGCCAGCATGCTGCGGGTCAGGTTCGAGCCCCGCTCCACCGCCTGCAGCACCTCTTCCAGGCTGCTGAACAGCTCATCGTTTTTCTCAAAACGGTCCATCACCAGCCGGGTATTGTTGGAGACGATCTGCAGGATGTTGTTAAAATCGTGGGCTATGCCGCCCGAAAGCTGCCCCACCGCCTCCATCTTCTGGGCCTGGCGCAGCTGCTCCTCAATCTGCAGTTTCTCGGTGATATCCACAAAACTGCAGACCATACCGATGGCCCGTTCCCCATCGCGCATCGGCAATACGCTGTAAGAAACCGGAAACGAGCTGCCATCACGGCGCCAGAACAACTCGTTTTCCACCACCCCCACCACCCCGGTCTCGCTCATCCGGTGGGCCGAACACTCCTCTGCCGGATAGTGACTGCCATCGGGCCGGGTATGATGCATCAGGTTGTGCATCTGCTGCCCCAGCAGCTGATCCGGCGTATCAAAACCCAGCATGAGGGCACAGGCCTTATTGGCCAGCGTACAGCAGCCATCCTGATCGGTACCGTAAATCCCCTCCTGGGTCGAATCCAGCAGCAACTGGATCTTGTATAACTGCTGTTGCTGGTTGTAATCGCTTTGCAGCTGCCGCCGCCGGGTCACCGCAAACAGCAGGCAGACCACCGTCATTAGCACAAACAGCAACAGCCCCACCGGCAGCAGCGATCCCAGCAGGTGCTCGTGCAGCTGGCTCAGCAGAAGGTCGTCGGCGCTTACACCGATCTGGGTCAGAAAGGTCTTATGGGCGCGGTCATCGATCTGGAACAGGAACAGCATGCCGGCCACATAGACCACGGCAGCGGGGATAAAACGGTGCAGGAACAGGCTGATCAGCGAAGGCAGGGCTTTCATGCAGACCTCGCAGCGGTTGCAGGTGGTGATTTCTACCGGTTTTTGCCGGCCATGGCCGGACAGAGGGACCTGGTCAGACAGCCAGTTGTTTCAAGCGTTGTAAGGTATCAGGGAATTTACGCACCAGGAGAATCAAGGCAGCTGCCTGATCATTAGGTTTGGCACGGCCCTGCTCCCACTTTTCAAGCGTACGTGGCGAAACGTGCAGTTCATTGGCAAAGACTGGCCGAGAGAGGTTCAGCTTCTCCCTGGTGTCCCTGATGACCTCCGGTGTTACCTCGGGCACGGCCCTGGTTTCAACCGTATAGGTCTTCAGGGTAATTTTACCTTGTTTCCATTGGTTAAGCTCATCAAATGCCTGCGACAACTCGTCGAACAGGCGCTGTTTTTTCTGTGTATCAGCCATTATTCCAATCCTCCACAATCCTCTTCAGCATCTTTACTTCAGCCGGGCTCAAATCCTCAAGCTCGTTCTTGGCATACAGCGTCAGCATCAAAAAACGAGAAGCCGTTACCTCAAGGTAATAAATGATTCTTACGCCACCACTCTTGCCACGCCCCTCAGCCTTCCAGCGTATCTTGCGGACCCCTCCGCTTCCTTTAATAATATCGCCGCACGTCGGCCGAGCCAGCAGGTACTTCTGAAGCTTCAGATATTCCTCATCTGCTAGGTATGCAGGCAACTTCTTGGTAAAAAGCGCAGTCTCAACGAATTCCATGCTTAACCATACCCATTTGGCGTACACTTATCAAGCAGCTTTTTGTACACGGTATTTCTTTTGGAACTTTAAGCGCAAAACAAAAAGGGCGGGTCATTACGACCCGCCCTGGCAAGGTATCAGTCAGCTTTTTTCAGATGTTCGGCCACCCATAGCTTGATCAACGATTGACGAGGCACACCAAGACGTTTGGCCTCCTTGTCCAGTTGATTGAGCATCCAAAGTGGAAAATCCACATTTACCCGCTTCTGTTCCTGAGACGGGCGCCGGGCCTTTACAAGATCAAGCTGGGCCGTCATATCCTCACCAGCATCAAATCGGTTATCGAATTCTTTAGTCTTCATGCTAAACCGGCACTGAATCATCGTATAAGGTCTCAGGGGCAATGTCGATGTCTCCCGGCCAGACCACCGTGCCGTATGCAACCCGTGCATGCATAAAAACCTGCGGTTGGGCAATACGATCCCACGGCTTGATAGCGAGCAACGGTTTCATATCAAATCGACGCTGCTCACCATTTTCATAGACCAGCTCAAGCAAAAAATCCGATTGTGGAGTAACCTGCACAATATCCCGTACCATACGTAACCTCCTCAGACAGCCCCCCAAAACTAGCCCACCACCGCCTGCAGCTGGATACTGTCGGCCGTTACCCTGACCAGTTTTTGCCGGCCATGTCCGGGCAGAGGAACCTGTTCGACATCCAGCAGGCCAAAAGAGGCCAGCAGGTCGACATCTTTCTTGACACTGCTGCGGTCACGCTGCAGTTGTTGCGCAAGTGCGCTGATGGACGCCGAGCCTGCCTTGGCGGCCCGAAACAGGGCCAAACGGGCCGGGCTCATCACCGCAAACATATCGGCCGGGTCTTCGAAGGTAAGGGTAAACTCAGGCACAAGGGTTTCAGCCTGGTCAACCTGCCGGGCTAGCGCCTGTCCACGCTTAAAGTACGCTTCAACAGAACCGGTGTTAACGATGACCGTCTTCATGCGGCCTGCAACTGCTCCCTGCCGGCGAACATGGCTTCAACACTTAAGTGATAATCAATGTCGGGCCATTCGATACCGGTATTCCGGCAGATAAAGGTGTAATGCTTCAGTTGGGCAAGTGTTGCTTGCTGTAACTCAGGGTACCATTCCATAGGCGTGGAAAGAATTCGGCGATCAGCAAGCTCAACATGCAAATACTGTTCATCGAAGTGAACGGCTTTAGCGCTTATTGAAGTATTCATGCCAGCACCTCACAAAATCAGTCCGGTGTAGTTTCACAATATTCATCACTTTCTTCAATTCCGGCTTCTTAAAACAACTTTCAACAACATCCAAAGCAACTAAATCTATTTTGGCATAGCCATCACCACGAGCAACATGAATATGCATGGGCAGGTGTTCGTTTGCGTAAAAGAAAAACTTGAAACCATCTTCAATAAGCAGGGTTGGCATGGTGTTACCATAGCTTATTCCTACGTGACCGTCAATCAGGCAACAAAAAAGGGCGGGTCCGAAGACCCGCCCTACCACACAGAAGGAACTGCCTGCTACGTCTTAGAAATGCACTTCGAAGGTGCCGTAGATGTCATGGGCCTTGTCGACCGGAGCCTGCAGCAGCATTTCGTTGCCAGTCAGCTTGGAGATCTCCAGCGGTGCGCCGACCCAGTTGTTGCTGCCGGTGTACTCAAAGTCATAGTACTGGTAGCCCAGCTTGAAGAAGGCCTTGGCAAAGTAGGAGGAGATCGGCTTCAGGTCCAGCTCCTGGATGATGTACGGCTCGAAGACATGACCGCGGGTACCGACCTTGCTGGTCCACATATCATCGGCTGCCGGGGAGAAGGTGATCCAGTTTTTGGAACCGTAGTTGTACTCAAAACCGAGCTTGGTGCGGCTGGGCAGGTCATACCGCAGGCCGGCAAACACGGCGTAGCCGGTCTTACTTTCAGGGGTCATGTCAGGATTAAACGGTGAACCCGTGAGCAGACCTTGGAACATGGCCTGACCGGAAATATTGCTGTTGGGATGAGTCTTGCTGATACCACCGTCCACGAAGAAGTTCAGGTCGCCGGGGCCGACCTTCTTGAGGGTCGACATGGCGCCGATGCCGTACCAGTCGATGGAGCCCAGATTCACAGTGGGGGCGGTGTTACCGAAGGCGGTGTCGTTCATGACCGGGAAGTCAAAGATGTTGAAACCACGGTTCCACTGCATCCAGACCCGCAGCGGATCGGTATCCACCGGGATCACCGCCACGCCCAGCATGTCGGTGTCTTTCAGGCTGTTGGTGACCGTGCCGCGGAAGCCGGAATCAAAACCACGACCGTAGCAGACCTTGGTGTAGAAGCCGGGCAGCATCTCGATATCCGGGGCATAGCCCAGGGTCATGCCGTCAAAGGCGTAGTTGACCAGCAGGGCCGGGGTGCCGCCGTTGCCGGGACGCTCATTGTTGCTCTTCAGGTTGGTGGGGGCGCCATCGGTGGAGGGGCGACGACCTACTGACAACCAGATCGGCTGCTCCATGATGTTGCTCCAGGTGGCATAGGCCCGATCCACGTTCAGCTTGCTGTCGGAGGCCACGTGGCCCAGGGTACCGTCAAACACGCCGGTGCGGTCGGCAAAGTAGGCGTTGCCGGTAACCGCATTATCATCCTGGGAGCCGAACACCTTATACATACCCAGCTTGACGTTGACGGTCACATCCTGGGTGGCCTTGGCCTTCAGATCCAGGGCGAACTTATTGGTGTAGAGAGTTTCATTCTTCGGCTTATAGGAGCCAACCATATCCATGGCAGCTGGTGTCATGTAACCAAGGATAGGAGCATAAGCACCCATCCAGGTAGGTATCTGCGACACTTTAGATACTTTAGCCAAATCAGGCTGAATGGTTTGTAAAAGGACCATACTAGGAGCAGCGTCATACATCATGTAAGCGCCAACTGTGTTTTCAAAGGTCCCCATTGCATCAACATACGCAGCGGTCTTGCCATGCAGGCTGTCCATGCGGAACTGGTAGCTGCCGCCAATGGTCAACCACTTACCCAGGGACTTATCTTCGATCTTCTGAACCTGGCCCTTCAGGTCCTCCATCTGCTGGGACAGCTTGTCGATCTTGACCTGCAGGTCGGCCTCGGCGGCCAAGGCGCCGGTGGGCAGGGCTACAGCCAGTACGGCGGCCAGCATCAACTTGTTTGCCTTGCGCATACATCTCTCCTTTTTCATAGAAAATGTGCTGCTTGGGATATGGTGTGGTGCGAAACACACCGTCAACTCATTGGTTCGTTTGCTGCCGTTGCAGGCTGTGTTGCGCTGCAACAAATCTACTACGACAGCTAGTACAAACACGCTTCTTATACACCTGATTATTTGAAAAATGCAACAACTATGCTTAAACATTCAATAATTCGAATATAAACAGAATCAAATAGTTAGCCGTTTTCGCAAGGTTAGAAACAACTCATCCCAACTATTCCCGCTCACCAGCTGCTGATCAACCAGGCAGAAGGGGGTGCTGCGGCAGGTTTTACACTGCTTGCAACAACCCTTAACCTTGACATCCAGCCCCGGAAACTCGGCGGCCAGTTGTTTCACCAGCCGGCTCTTGCCCTTGGGGCTATGCTCGCAGAAACGGATCTTCATGGCGGCCCTCCCCCTGCCCCCTCCCATAAAGGGAGGGGGGTGATAACCATCATCTGCATCACAGGAGTACCCCCTGCCCCTTTAAAGGTAGGGGGAGCTACTTGGTATCCCCTCTCCCCTCTGCGGGAGAGGGTGGCCGCAGGCCGGGTGAGGGGATTTCGCAACACTGCCTGCGCAGCTCCTCCAAAACCCCATCTATATTCTTCAGAACATCATTGTTCCAGAATCTCAACACGGTAAAACCTTGGGAGGCCAGCCAGGCAGTACGTTCGAGGTCCTTTTCCTTTTCAACTGCATGCTGTCCTCCGTCGGCCTCAATTATCAGGCGTTTTTCATAGCAGACGAAATCAGCAATAAAGCGACCGATTTGTTCTTGTCTTCTAAATTTCATTCCACAAAACTGCCGCCCCTTCAGATGCTTCCAAAGGGCTTGCTCAGCATCAGTTGAGCGCTTTCTCAATTCCCTTGCCGTCTGAGTCAGATTAATCGGCATGATCTGTCTACTCAGCCCTCCCCCTGCCCCCTCCCATAAAGGGAGGGGGGTGATAACCATCGTCTGCATCACAGGAGTACCCCCTGCCCCTTTAAAGGTAGGGGGAGCTACTTGGTATCCCCTCTCCCCTCTGCGGGAGAGGGTGGCCGCAGGCCGGGTGAGGGGATTTCGCAACACTGCCTGCGCAGCTCCTCCAAAACCCCATCTATATTCTTCAGAACATCATTGTTCCAGAATCTCAACACGGTAAAACCTTGGGAGGCCAGCCAGGCAGTACGTTCGAGGTCCTTTTCCTTTTCAACTGCATGCTGTCCTCCGTCGGCCTCAATTATCAGGCGTTTTTCATAGCAGACGAAATCAGCAATAAAGCGACCGATTTGTTCTTGTCTTCTAAATTTCATTCCACAAAACTGCCGCCCCTTCAGATGCTTCCAAAGGGCTTGCTCAGCATCAGTTGAGCGCTTTCTCAATTCCCTTGCCGTCTGAGTCAGATTAATCGGCATGATCTGTCTACTCAGCCCTCCCCCTGCCCCCTCCCATAAAGGGAGGGGGGTGATAACCATCGTCTGCATCACAGGAGTACCCCCTGCCCCTTTAAAGGTAGGGGGAGCTACTTGGTATCCCCTCTCCCCTCTGCGGGAGAGGGTGGCCGCAGGCCGGGTGAGGGCTACATCACCTGGATCGGCACGGTGGCGCCCGGCACAGCCACGAATACCCGCTGGCCCAGTTCATTATCCACCATCAGCACGCCGTGGCCGTTGCTGCCCACCAGCTTCAGTTTAGCGATGATATCGCGGTCGTTGTTCTCTTCCTCAATCTGTTCGGTAACAAACCACTGCAGGAATATCTGACTGGCGTGATCTTTTTCCTTCACGGCCTGTTCGGTCAGCTCGTTGATGCAGGAGGTAATCAGTTGCTCGTGTACCAGGGTCTTTTCAAACATCTCCAACAGGGTCTTGTACCTGTTGGGCACGGCCTTGCTGGCGGTGATGGTGACGTTGATCCCCTGATCCACCAGGTAGCGGTAGAATTTCATGAAATGGATCATCTCTTCCTGGTACTGCACCAGAAACCAGGTGGCGGCGCCTTTCAGGCCCAGTTCGTTGGCGCAGGAAGACATGGAGAGATAGAGGTGGGCGGAGAACAGTTCCAGGTTCATGTGCTTGTTGAGGCTATCGGCCATCTTGGGGCTGATCATAGGGGTGATTCCTCCTTAGTGGTTGAACTACAATGAAACACAGAGACAGAGAGGGCACAGAGCCCTTTTAGGCTGCAAGCCTGGTGACATACTCCGTTACAGAAGCGCCAAAACGTGAATAAACACTTTCTACGGCCCTCAGTCCTTCCTTCATCCGGCTCCAGTCAAACTGGAAGCCATAGCCATGATAGACAACATGGCGGAATTTTCGGAAGGGGGCCAGGTCTGCTGCCAATTCATGGTCGAACAAAACGGGGAACGGGGCGTGGGAGGGATTGCAAAACCTTTTAAAAACGTCAATATGCCACGCATCACCGACAGGCAGAGGGATACCGTGGTAACGATGAATCCGCTTGAGGATATTTTCAATGCCGCCGTAAAACTGGGCTAGGAAAGCTGCAGCAGCTGTTTTCTCCCGAACAGTTGGCTCTGCATCATCGGCAATATCGTTCAATAATGAAACCGCCTCGCTCACAACCATGCCCATCATTTCAAGTTCAATGCTAATTTCTTCACGCAGTTCGGCAAGATTCATAGCAGCCGCCTTCCTCTACGTTCGATCATTTGCGTGAACCGGGTCGATGGGGAAAGCGGCACAAGATCAAGCGGCATATCAATCTCTTCCTCAAGCTTTGCAGCAAGCTCATAGAGTTTCCAGCCAGAAACGCCATCGCAGGCTAGATCGATATCTCGGGCCTCTTCTGGTGTGTCATGGGCGCTACCGAAGAGGATCAACTTAGTTGCGCCGTAATCTTTAGCCAACAAGGTTATTTTATCGAACTTAGTCTGATCAAAAGCCATAGCTGACTCCCTTTATTCCGTTCAACAGGTGCTGTAACATACTTTTCTCTGTGCTGTGCATCTGTGTTTCGATCTTATGCTTGCCGGCCCAGTATAGCCGAAGTGGTACGTTTTTCAATCAGCTGCTTCCACTTTACGCCCAGTGCGGTATAGTTATACCCCTGATCACCCGAGCGGAGGAGGCTGTCATGTACGGAAAAAAGGCGCTGAGCTGGCTGCAGCAGCACTGGAAACCCTTGGCCCTGTGGGGGGGTGGCGTTGTTACGTTGGTGTTGCTGTTTATGGTGCTGGTGCTGCCGGGCATTGTACGCAGCCAGGCCGAAAAAGGGATCGCCACGGCGCTTAACCGCAAGGCCAGCATCGCCAAGGTGCGGATCAACCCGTTCGGCATGACCGTCACGGTGGAGGGTTTCCGCCTCTTTGAGCCGGACGCTAGCACCCCCTTTGTGGAGCTGGGCAGCCTGACCGCCTCGCTGAGCAGTTCTTCACTCTACCGCTTCGGCATTGTGGCCGATCGCCTGAGCATTGATAAGCCCAATGTGCGGTTGGTGCGCAGCGCCGATAACCGCTATAATTTTTCCGATATCCTGGACCATCTGGCCCGGCAGCCCAAAAAAGAGAGTAGCGGCGGCCCGCCCCGCTTTTCGATCAATAATATCTCGATCAGCGACGGCACCTTTCTGTTTGACGACCGGGCCGTGGCGGTGGCCGGAGGCAAGCAACACACGGTGCGGGAACTGCAGCTGGCGATCCCGTTTATCAGCAACATCCCCCATCTGGCCAACAAATACACCGACCCGCTCTTTTCGGCGGTGATAAACGGCGCGCCGCTGCGTTTTGAAGGCAAGGCCAAACCATTGGCCAAATCGATGGAAACCACCCTCAACCTGAAGCTGGACCGGCTGAACCTGCCCCACTACCTGGCCTACCTGCCGGCCGATCTGCCGGTGAAGCTTGCCAAGGGCAGCCTGACCCTGGACCTGGCGCTCTGCTACCGGGTGCATGCCTCGCAGCAGCCGGAACTGACCATCAGCGGCCTGACCCGGCTGGATGATCTGCAGCTGGTTGAAAAGAACGGTACGCCGCTGGCCTCGTTTAACCGCTTTGATCTGCAGGCCAAAACCATCGAGGTCTTCAGGCGGCTGGTGGACCTTGATCTGGTGCGCCTGGAGGGCCTGCAGCTGCAGGCCAGCCGCGATGAAAAAGGAAAGCTGAACTTCCAGCGCCTGGCAGGGCCGCCCAAGACTGCAAAACAACCGGCAACCAAAAAGGCAGACAGCGGCCCGCCACTGCGGCTGAAGATAGCCAGGGCCGAGCTGAAAAACGGCTCACTCAGCTTCAACGACCGCCAGCCCAAGGGTGGTTTTAAGGCGCGCTTGTCTGAAATCAATGCCACGCTGGCCAACATCTCCACAGAAAAAGACGCTCAATCCAGTTATGAGCTGGGGCTGAAAGGTGACAACGGTGAGCAATTCAGCGCCAAGGGAACGGCGGTGATCACACCTTTGGCGGCCACCACGACCTTTGATCTCAGCAACATCAAATTGCAGCAGGGCTGGCCCTACCTGCAGACATGGCTGACCAGACCGATCAGCGGCAACCTGGGTCTGACCGGCACAGCGGAATTTACAGCGGCCGACGGCCTGAACGCCCACGACATCGCCCTTTCGCTGCAGAAGCTGGCTGCCCCGTTCGGCGCCACAGACGGCATCAAGCTGGCGCGCCTTGATCTGACCGGCATCGGCTACAACCAGCAGCAAAACCGGGCCGAGGTGGGCGAGATCAAGCTGACCGGCGGCACGGTGACGCTCTCCCGTGAGCGGGACGGCTCGCTATCGCCCCAGGCGCTGCTGGTGGCCAAGCAGCCGGATGAAACCAACAGCTCCCCTGCCCCGGAGCCTCCCCAAAAGCCGAAAAAAGACGATCAGCAGGCGCTGGCCTGGCTGGTGAAGCAGATTAACGTCAGCGGCCTGAATGTCGGTTTTAAGGATAACAGCCTTACAGAACCGGCCAGCCTGAACCTGCGCAACATCAGGCTGGCCACCGGCAACCTGCAGGGGCCGCTCTTTAAGCCGATGCCGCTCAGCTTCAATGCCAGCTACGGCAAGAATGCACCGATCAGGGCCCAGGGCAGCCTGACGCCGCAGCCCTTTGCCTATCAGGGCAGCCTCAGTTTCAGCCGTTTGCCGATCAGCGATATTGATCCCTATCTGCCGGACAACCTGCATGTGACGCTGATGGGCGGTACCCTGGACAGCCGGTTACGGCTGAACCTGCGCCAGGACAAGGCCGGCACGCTGCGCGGCAGCTTCAGCGGCAACACCGGCCTACGCAGCTTTCACGCCGTGGATGAGGCCCAGCAGGAGGATCTGCTGAAATGGGAAAGCCTGCAACTGGATCAGATCCGGGGCACCCTGGCCCCGTTTGGTCTCTCCATCCGCCAGATCGCCCTGAATGACGTCTATTCGCGCATTGCGGTGCGCAAGGACCGCACCCTGAACCTGCAGAACCTGGTGAGCACCGAGCAGGACAAGGGACAAGGGTCACAGGTCACTGGGCAGGAAAACAGACCCAAACCAGCCAAACCGGCAACGGCCACGGCTGCAGCGGCAACGCCGGCTGGTGCACCGCAGATCAGGATCGATGAGGTCACAATCCAGGATGGCACCATCGCCTTTAGCGACGCCCACCTGCCACAGCAGTTCAAGACCACCTTCCAGAAGCTGGGTGGTCGGGTGACCGGGCTGTCGTCGGCCATGAACCAGTTTGCCGATGTGGATCTGCGGGGCAGTCTGGAGAATCACTCGCCGCTGTTGATCAGGGGGCAGATCAACCCGCTGCGGGATGACCTGTTTGTGGATCTGACCATCTCCTTCAAGGATATCGAGCTGTCGCCGGTCAGCCCCTATGCCGGCACCTACCTGGGCTATCTGATCGACAAGGGCAAGCTGTACCTCGATCTGAAGTACCATATTGAAGACAAAGTCCTTAAGGCCTCCAACAAGGTGTTTGTGGACCAGTTTACCTTTGGCAAGCAGGTCCCCAGCGACAAGGCCACCAGCCTGCCGATCAAGCTGGGGGTGGCCCTGTTGAAAGACCGCAACGGCGAGATCCATCTGGACCTGCCGGTGACCGGTCGCACCGATGACCCCCAGTTCAGCGTCTGGGGCGTGGTCTGGCAGGTGGTGAAAAACCTCTTCATCAAAGCAGCCACCTCGCCCTTTGCCCTGCTGTCGTCGATGGCGGGCTCCGGCGAAGACCTGAGCAGTGTGCCGTTTGCCTACGGCAGCACGAAGCTGGCCCCAGCGGAGCAGCAGAAGCTGCTGACTCTGGCCAGAGGCCTGAATGACCGGCCGGAACTGAAGGTGGAGTTGAAGGGGTACGTGGACAAGGAGCGGGACGCCGAAGGCTACCGCAGCAAACTGCTGGCCAGGAAGATGCGTCAGGAAAAGTACCTTGAGTTGGTAAAGTCCGGCAAGGGGGGCAATGTGCAGTCGGCTGACAAGCTGACCATCGAGCCCAATGAGCAGTCGCGCTACCTGAAGCGGGTCTATCAGAAGGAGAAGTTCCCCAAGCCGCGCAATTTCATCGGCATGTTGAAGGAACTACCCGATGCCGAGATGACCAAGCTGATCATTGCCAACACGAAAGTGGGTGATGCCGAGCTGAAGCAGCTGGCCGCCGACCGGGTGGCCACGGTGCGTGCCTTTTTGACCGATGGCGGCAAGATGGCCCAGGAGCGGCTATTCCTGAAGGGGGACAACATCTACAAACCGTCGGCCAAGGAGAAGGGAATTGGCAGCCGGGTTGAACTGAACCCGATCCTGCCATAAGCAAACCGATGAACAACGCTACACACAAACGGATCGCCATCGCCACCCTGGGCTGCAAGGTCAACCAGTTTGAGACCGCCGCCATGGCCGAACAGCTAAAGGCCGCCGGCTGGCAGCTGGTGCCGTTTAACACCCAGGCCGATCTGTACCTGATCAACAGCTGCACGGTGACCAGCCGCAGCGATGCTGAATCACGCCGGCTGATCCGCCGCGCCCGTCGACTGAATCCGGCGGCCCGGGTGGTGGCCACCGGCTGTTACGCCCAGGTGCAGCCCGAGGCGCTGGCCGCCATGGTGGAGCTGGATCAGGTGCTGGGCAACGAGGAAAAACAGCGGATCGTGGAGGCCCTTGTCCAGGGCGACAACCAGGTGACCGACCTGAGTACGCTTACAGCAGCCGGCCCGTTACGGATCACCAGCCACCTTGAGCACACCCGCGCCTTTCTGCAAGTACAGAACGGCTGCGAAAACGGCTGCAGCTACTGCATCGTGCCGGCGGCGCGCGGGCCAAACCGCAGCGCGTCAGCGGACGAGGTGATCACCACCGTGCAACGGCTGGCCGCCAACGGGTATCAGGAGGTGGTGCTGACCGGCATCCATCTGGGGGCCTACGGTCTGGATCAGCAGCCCACTACCAGCCTGACCGAGCTGGTGCGACAGCTTGAGCAGCTGTCCACCATCCCCCGACTGCGGCTGGGCTCCATCGAGCCCAACGAACTGACCGACGAACTTTTGGACTGCTTTGTGGCCTCAAGCCGTCTCTGCCCCCACCTGCACATCCCGCTGCAGAGCGGCTGCGACACGGTGCTGGAACGGATGCGACGGCGGTACACGGCCGACTTCTACCGCAGTGTGGTAGAGCGGGCCGCTGCGTCCCTGCCGGATGCCTTTATTGCCGCCGACCTGATTGTCGGCTTTCCCGGCGAAACCGAAGCGGAGTTCGAGACCACCTATCGGCTGGTGGAACAGTTGCCGCTGGCCGATCTGCACGTCTTCCCCTACTCCCGCCGTCCCGGCACCCCGGCGGCTGAGCTGCCTGATCAGGTGCCGCCACAGGTCATCACCAGGCGGGCCGAACGGTTGCGCCAGCTGGCAACAGAAAAGCGGACGGCGTTTCAACAGCGTTTCGTTGGACAGACGCTGCAGGTGCTTGGCCTGCGCCACGATCTGCAGCAGGGCATGCTCACCGGCTTGTCCCGCAACTACCTGGAGCTGCGTTATCCAGGCGGGCCTGAACTGCTGAACCAGGAAGTGACGGTGCGGGTGACCGGGATGGAACAGGGAATGCTGGCGGGAGGGCTGATCTCGAAAAGCACGTAACACAAAGCTACAAAGACAGGGCGCAAAGACGCAGAGAACGGCCTTTACACATGACACCTGATTGCCTTCAGGGCTACATAGCGTCTTCGGGCCTTTGCGTTAAAAGATTTCGATGTGTGACAAAGAGAATGCACGCCATCAAGTTGACGTTTGCTCCACCCGGCAGAGTGCCCCACCCCGCGCCAGCCTCAGGCGCAACTGCTGCCCCACCGTAAGCTGATCACTCGCACGCACCACCCTGCCGTCGCTCACGGATTCAGCCACGCTGTAGCCCCGCGCCAGGGTCTGCAGCGGCGACAGTGTATCCAGACGGGCGATCGCCTCACCCTGTTCCCTGCCCAGATGATCAAGCAGCGCCGTTACCCGGCGTTCGGCCCGTTCCGAAAGCAGCTGCAGCTGTTGCCGCAGTGCGGCGACCCGGACTGAAGGGTGCTGACCGGCCAGGCCCTGTTCCAGCCGGGCCAGCTGCTCCCGCCGCCGGGCCAGCAGGTTACGCAGCCCGTTATCCAGCCGCTCGGACAGGTCATCCACCCGCTGCCCCAGGTGTCCCAGCAGCAGACTCGGATCGTGCAGGGCACGGCCAAGTCCTTCCAGGCGACGCTGCAGCAAAGCCAACTGTCCCTGTAGGGCTTGCTGCAAGCGGTGCTGCAAACTTTCCAGCCGCTGCAACAGTTCTTCACTGCTGGCGCAAACCAGCTCCGCCGCCGCCGAAGGGGTCGGCGCACGCAGGTCGGCCACAAAATCGCAGATGGTCCAGTCGGTTTCATGGCCAACGGACGAGATGACCGGAATCCGGGAGCGGACCACCGCCCGGGCGACAGCCTCCTCGTTGAAGGCCCACAGGTCCTCCAGCGAGCCACCACCCCGCCCCACAATCAGCACATCGGCCGCCTGCAGCCGGTTCAGGTCATCAATGGCCTGCGCGATCTCAGCCCCAGCCCCTTCTCCCTGCACCCGCACCGGATACAGCAGTACCTCCAGCGCCGCAAAACGGCGACCAAGCACATTCAGGATGTCATGGATAGCGGCGCCACTGGCGGAGGTGACCACCCCCACCCGGCGCGGCATGACCGGCAAGGGCCGTTTGTGGGCCTCGTCAAACAGCCCTTCCGCGGCCAGGCGCTCCTTCAGTTGCATGAAGGCCAGTTGCAGGGCGCCGGCGCCCTGGGGTTCCAGATATTCGCAGATCAGCTGGTACTCGCCCCGCTGGTCGTAGACCGAGACCCTGCCCCGCACGATCAGTGACTGGCCTTCCTGCAGGCGGAACTTGAGCGCCTTGGCGCTGCTGCGGAACATGACGCAGCGCAGCATGGCGCCGCTGTCCTTGAGGGTGAAGTAGAGATGCCCCGAGGCGGGCTGGGAAAGGTTGGACAGCTCACCCTCCAGCCAGACGTGGCTGAAGTTCTCCTCCAGCACGTCCTTCAGCAAAGAGGTGAAGCGTGAAACGCTGATGATGGTCCGGTCGCCAAAAAGGTCCATGGCGGCACCCTAGCACAGCGCCGTAGCGCGGTCAAACCGGCCGTTCACAGCAAGGTTGACCGGGGTGCTGCTTTTGCCTATGATGCGCGCCATGCACACCTTCCCGTTTATCCTGACCATCTCGTCCGAAAAGGGCGGCGTCGGCAAGACCACCCTGGCCACCAACCTGGCGATCTACCTCAAGGCGATGCAGCCGGAGCTGATGGTGACCATCCTCTCCTTCGACAACCACTTTACGGTGGACAAGATGTTCGAACTGAAGGGACAGCAGCAGCACGGCACGGTGCAGGAGTTGCTGAACGGTGTGCCGGCTACGGAACTGGTGCTGCAGGGGCACTATGGCGTGCAGTACATCCCCTCCTCCAACCACCTGACCGAGCTGTATCCTGAGTTTAAGGGGCCGATGGCGCTCTGCCGCATGATGGCGGAATCAGGGCTGTCGGGGATCGTGGTGATCGACACCCGGCCCGACCTGAACATCCTGACCCAGAACGCGCTCTACGCCGCCGACCGGGTGCTGATACCGGTCAAGGACATGCCCAGCCTGGAAAACTGCAAGCATATCTTCGCCCTGTTCGACCAGCGCGGCATTGACAAAAAATCGCTGTCGCTGATCCCCTGCCTGATCGACAACCGGATCAAATACGACGGCATTTTCAAGGATCAGCGCACCCTGCTGAAGGCCTTTGCCATCAACCGCGGCTACCGCTGCCTGGAGACCTATATCTCCAAGAGCCCCAAGGTGGAAAGCCTCAACACCAATCCGGACGGCAAGATCTACCCGATTCTTGGCCATGCCCGCGACACCGAGGTGCATGGCCAGTTCAGCGAACTGGCCCAGGATATCCTGACCAGTTACGATGCCACCCCTGAACCACGCGCCTATCTCTACCACCGTTGGCTGAAAGAACAGGAAAGCCAGAAGAAGGAGGCCTTTCTGGCCCGACTGGAAGGGATTCCGGCCCACTGCGTGATCTGCGGCGCATCATTGGATGGCCCGACCGCCAAGGGGTTTTTCTATGAATCTGGCGACCGCACCAGCCGTGGTTTTCTACACAGCGACTGTTTTGTAACCCTGCTCTGCAACACCCTCTATCACCTGCCGGTCAACAGCGAGGTCCACGCCCTGTCGCTGCAGATGATCCGGGAAAGCGCCCGGGAATCGGTGGCGGTTTTTCTGCCCAGCGCGGATGACGACGGTGGGTACCGGCTGCGCTTTATGCAGCTTGATCAGCATGGCTCAGCGCTCCTGGAGCGGACGGTTTCTCTGACCGGTTTCAGCGAAGGCCTATTTGACGGTGTGCGGGATCAGCTGTACCTGCTGTTGAACGAATCACTGGCGGGCTACGACGGGGGATTACGCAACAGCTGGCTGGCGGTGCATCCGGTGGATGAGGAACATCCCCAGCAGGTGCTGCAGGAACCGCGCTACCGCCAGCTGCAGGAACTGCACCGAAGGATCGGTACGCTGCTGGATGCCTAACGGACCAGTCGTGAGGCGTATACCAGGGTAATGCCTTGCTGCTGCAGGGTTGGCAAGGCCTTGGCCAGGGTGGCGATGGTTACGGGATGGGGATGGCAGATGGCGATCGCCCGGCCGGTCTTGCGGGCGCGGTTAACCGCCGTGCTCAACTGACCCATGATATAGGCTTCCTGCTGTTCGTTATCCAGAAACACATCCCGCCGCGCGCTCTTCATCCCCAGTTCGGCGGCCAGCCGAGAACCCACCGACGCTGGTGTGGTGACACTGTCCACAAAGAACAGACCCCGCTGACTGAGCAGTGACAGCACAGCGCGCATCTGCGGTTCGTCTTCGGTGAAGGCTGAGCCCATATGGTTGTTAGCTCCCTTGGCTTGGGGAACCTGGGTAAAATAGCCTTCCACCAGCTGCTGCAGCTTTGCCTGATCGTAACTCAGCAACAGACCATTGGCCTCCAGTCGTCGGCGCGGATATTCCTTGGACTGCATCGGTAGGTGCAGCATCACCTCGGCCCCCTGGCTGTCGGCTAGGGCTGCCACCTCACGGTCATGGCGCAGACCGGGGATCACCGCCAGGGTAAGCGGCACCCCGATGGCTAGCAGACGGCGCAATTCCTGGAGCGAACTGCCCATATCATCCACAATGATGGCCAGCTCGGCCTTGCCTGCCGACAACGGCTGCTGCGCGGGTGGCAGCTTTATAGCAGGCCGGGGGGTATCGTCGGTGTAGTGTTCCCAATCAGGCCCTGGTTCCTTGTTCGGCAGCGCATCAACCGGAACGGGTGAGGCCGGCGGCGCAACGTGCGGTATAGCAGGAGCAGCGTGTTGTTGCGGCTTAAACACCTCTTCCTGCTGCTGCCAGGCAAAGAAATAGTAGCCCCCCACCAGCAGGGCCAATAGCAGCACAAGGAAAACGGCAAGGGCGGTGAGGCCCTTGCCGTTCTGTTTTTTGTAGCGATTAGTGCGGGGCTGGCGTGGCTTCTGTGCCATCTACTTGTTCACCGAACCCAGGGTCTTGAGGATGTCCCAACTCTTGAGCAGATCCACGGCCCGCATCAGCTGGTAGTCAACCTTGAGGGGATCAAGGGGCTTCTTGTCCTTCTCCTTGGGCTCGTCCTGCTTGTCTGCAGGCTTATCTGCGGTGCTGCCGTCGCCTTCAAAATGGTTTTCAAGGTCCTTTTCACGTACGAACATCATCTCCCGTTTGGTCGGCTCCTTGGGCAGCTCCACCTGCTCCACCACAATATCCGGGGTGATCCCCTTGGCCTGAATCGAGCGCCCAAGCGGGGTATAGTAGCGGGCCGTGGTCAGACGCAGACCGGAATCATCGGAAAGCGGGATGATGGTCTGCACCGAGCCCTTGCCGAAGCTCTGGGTGCCCATCACGATGCCACGCTTATGATCCTGCAGGGCTCCTGCCACGATCTCGGAGGCGCTGGCGCTGCCGGCGTTGATCAGCACTACAATCGGATAACCGGGCTCCTTGCTGCGGTTGCTGGCAACAAACTGCATCTTGGATTCTTTTTCACGACCAGCGGTGTAGACGATCAGCTTGCCGTTCTCCACAAAATGGTCGGAAATCTTGACTGCCTGATCCAGCAGCCCGCCGGGATCGTTGCGCAGGTCCAGCACCAGGCCAGCCAGCGGTTTGCCCTTATTTTCGTCCACCAGACTCTTCAAGGCCTTGGCAAAGTCCTCATCGGTCCGCTCCTGGAACTGGGCCACCCGCACGTAACCGTACCCGCCGTCAAACAGACGCGACTTGACGCTCTTGACCTGGATGATATCGCGCAGCAGCGGAAACTCTTTAGGGCGGTCAAAACCTTCCCGCATGATGGTCAGCACCACCTTGGTGCCCTTGGGGCCGCGCATCCGCTTGACCGCGTCGGTGATCGAAAGGTCTTTGGTAAAGCGATCATCGATCTTGATAATCTGGTCACCGGCCTTGATACCGGCCCGTTGCGCCGGGGTGTCCTCAATCGGTGAAATAACCGTCAGGATGCCGTCCTTGATGCTGATCTCGATACCCAGGCCACCAAAGGCGCCCTTGGTATCGATCTTCATCTCCTTGAAGGTGTCGGGGGTCATGAAGGAGCTGTGGGGATCAAGGGCCGCCAGCATGCCGTTGATGGCGCCGTAAATCAGTTTCTTGGAATCTACCTCTTCCACGTAGTTCTTCTTGACGATGGTCATCACATCGGTGAACAAACCGATATATTCGTAATCGTTGCCGCCTTGGGCGTTACAGCGACGTTGCGTGCTGATACCGATAAAGGTGATCAGGGCAATTGCCACCACCATAAATCCAAGGGCCACCTTTTTGGTTCTGCCAGGCTTCTGCATGCGCGTTTCATCCTCCGCTTGATCGTGAAACAATACTGATTTCCTATACTACAACAACTACTCTCAAGAAACGATTTTTTTCACCCCTAGCGCACCCAGCCCGACGGGTCTTGAGGTTTACCCTGATGCCTGACTTCAAAGTAGAGCACCGGGCCACGGGTTGAATCAACATCACCCACCAGGGCCAGGGTGTCACCCCGTTTGACCTCACTGCCCACCTTGCGGGAAATCCGGCTGGCATGGGCATACAGGGTAAAATAGCCGCCACCATGGTCAACAATCACCATGTTGCCGTAGCCCTTGAAGTAGTCGGCAAAGATGACTGTTCCCTCATAAATCGCCTTGATCTCGGCACCGGCAGCTGCCGCTATAAAAATTCCCTTGGTGAAGGTGTAGGAATTAAACTCTGGGTGTTTGTGCTTGCCAAAACCCTCCACCACCTCGCCCCGTACCGGCATCGGCATACGCCCCTTCTGGGAGGCGAAACCGCGGTCAGGAACCGGCGGCAGCTCAGGAGGCAGCTTGCGGCTGCCGGGTTTCGCCTGCTTCTGGAAGGCCCGGCGTCGGCTCTCGGCCTCCAGCCGCTCCATCATGTTCTGCAGCCGGGCCGCATTGGCTTGCAGCACCTTGATCGACTGTTCGTAGGACTTGCGATCCCCCTGTACCTTGGAGAGGTAGCTGGCCTTTCTCTGCTTTTCCTGTTCGATCTCCTGCTTCTTGGAGGCGATGGTCCCTTTGAGCCGTTCCTTGCGCGAGGCGTCCTTTTCAAGCCGTGTCTTCAGCTGGCGCAACTCTTCAAGCTTCTGGTTATATTCAGCAAAAATCCGCTTGTCATGCTCAAGCACCGAGCGCATATAACGGATGTTTTCGGCCATCTGCGGAAAACTTTCGGCTGAAAAGAACATCCGCACGGCACCCAGCTCGCCGGCCTTATAGAGTGCCGTAAGACGCCGCTCGATCTGACGCTGCTTAAGCTGTGCCTCTTCGGTGACCTGCGCAACCTCCTGCTGGGTGCGGCTGATGGCCCCTTCAACCGTGGTCAGGTCACGATCGAGCTGTTTGAGCTCGGCTTCCTTACGCTCAAGGTTTTTCAGTATCTCCTGCAGTTCCTGCGATACGGCCGCCTCAACCTTTTTGGTTTTTTTGAGCAGAGTCTGTTTTTCTCGGATCTCGCGCCGCACCCCACGCAGTTCGTCCTGGGGCGAGCTGGCCAGTACGACGCCTGTCAACAACATCAGCAGAGGAAGTATGATCAGCGCGGAACGCAGCATAAGGCCTAACTGTCCGCCATGAAACGCCGCAGCGAGGTAATGCTACCCACAAATCCCAGTAGGGCGCCGGCCAGCACCAGGCCCAGCATAAACTCAAGCGGCAGGAAGGCCAGGCCGGAGGTGGCCGGATTGAAACTCAGGAAATTGCCAGCATTATGCAGAAACAGCTGGTACATCGCCACAATCAGGCCCAGTGACAGCAGACCGCCAGCCAGCCCCTGCAACAAGCCCTCGATCAGGAACGGCATCTTGATGAACAGGCGGGTGGCCCCCACCAGCGACATGACCTCCAGCTCATCCCGCCGTGCATAGACCGTCAAACGGATGGTGTTGGAGATGATAAAAATTACCGCCACCAGCAGAAAGCTGCCCACCAGCGCCCCCACCAGCCGCATGAAGGTCAGAAAGGTGTTAAAACGACGCACCCACTCTTCGCCATACTGGATCTCGCCAATGCCCGGCACGCCACGCAGACGGCTGACATAGGCATCCACCGCCTCGCTGCTACGACTGCCCTTCTTGAGGGTAATCTCAAAAGAGGTGGGCAGAATCTCGGGACGCACCCCTTCAAGCAAGGTCTCCTGCCCCCGCAGACGCCCTTTGAACCGTTGCAACGCCTCTTCGCGCCCGACCCACTTCACCTTGGCTGTCCCGGACAAGGCTTGAATCCGGTTACCAAGGTCAATCTGCTCCTGGGGGGCCAGGTCATTGTCGAAATAGACCGTGACCTGCACCCGCTCGCTCCAGGATTCAGCGGCGTTTTCAAGGTTGACCACCAGCAGCATGAACAGGGCCACAATCAGCAAGGCAACGGTAATGGTGCCGATGGTGACAACGTTGACAAACATATTCTGCCGGATATTGGATAGGGCCCGGCCAACAAAGTACCGTAACCGTCCGCCAGCCCCTTGGTGGGACATGGTGGGTCGCTTGATGACGTTACGAGACGACCGCATCAGCCACCTCCTTGTCTGGCGCCAGTTCGCCACCCTGCAGCCGGATGGTACGGTAATGGGCCTGCTCGATCAGACGTCGATCATGGGTGGCCACCACCACGGTGGTACCCATCACATTGGCATCCTTGAAGATGTTCATGATCTGCTGTTTGTTGGCATCATCAAGGTTGCCGGTGGGCTCGTCGGCCAGCAGTATCTTCGGACTGTTGACCAAAGCCCGTGCCAAGGCTACCCGCTGTTGCTCGCCGCCGGACAGACGCTGGGGCGTCAAGTGAATCTTGGACTCCATCCCCATCTGTCGCAGGATATGCATCACCCGCTTGCTGATGTCGTTACGGTCCCAGCCCAGCACTTCCAGCGTAATGGCAACGTTTTCAAACACCGTGCGATTGGGCAACAGTTTGAAATCCTGAAATACCACCCCGATGGTACGCCGCAGAAACGGCAGTTGCGAACGGCTAAAACGGCTGATGTTCTGGCCATCGATCAACACCTGACCACGGGTGGGGGTAAGGGCGCCATAGATCAGCCGCAACAGAGTGGTTTTGCCGGCGCCGGACGGACCGGTCAAAAAGACAAACTCTCCCTTGGCTATCTTGCAGCTGATGTTCTGCAATGCAGTGGCATCTTTTTGGTAGGCAAGCGAAACGGAATGGAATTGAATCATGGGTCATCACCAGGTACGAAGCATGGATTGCTGCCGCTTGATCAGCTACGGCAGGCTATACAAGGCTCTACCATTTCAAGCAGCGAATAACAACCCTAACCTGTACAAGGCTGGCATCAGGCCATGGTACAACCAAAGGCCCAGCAGCTAGCGAAGAACAGCGCCAGCCCTCCCCACAACGTAGCCTGACGGGCATCAAAGCCTCGGCCTATGGGGAAGGCCCGTGCGATAAAGAGCCCCAGCGCCGCAGCCCAGCACCAGAAGCAAACAACAACCAGCAGCGACCAAGTCTGCATTGACATGCTAACGTTTCCTGCCCAAAAGTTGACGGATCAGGCTGTCCAGCTTCAGCTTCCAGACCATCAACACCGCCTCCCGCACAATCCGCTTTGACATCTTGGACTGGCCAACCCGACGATCGATGAAGATGATCGGCAGCTCGCAGATGCGGGCACCCAGCTCAGCGCAGCGGAAATGCATCTCGATCTGAAAGGAATAACCGTCGGAGGTGATGCGATCAAGGTCGATCCGCTCCAGCAGGCTGCGACGAAAACATTTGAAGCCGCTGGTGCAGTCCATGATGGTAAGGCCTGTGATCAGCCGGGTGTAAACGTTGGCACCATAACTCAGCATCAAACGGCGCAGAGGCCAGTTGACCACGCTGATGCCATTGATGTAGCGGGAGCCGATTACCAGATCGTACTCGGCGATCTTTTCGAGAAACAGGGGCAGTACAGCCGGGTCGTGAGAAAAATCGGCATCCATCTCGATCAGATAGTTGGCTCCCAGGTCCAGGGCCCTACGGAACCCTTCCCGGTAGGCTGACCCTAGCCCCAGCTTGCCGGGACGATGCAGCACCTGAATGCGGCTGTCTTCCCGAGCCAGTTCATCTGCCAGTTGGCCGGTGCCATCGGGGGAGTTGTCGTCAACGATCAGGATACGCAGCGATTGGTGCTGGCTGAGGATACGTTCGGTCAACGGGCGCAGATTGTCCCGTTCGTTATAGGTGGGTATGACAACGTAGGCTGTGTCCATGGCGCTCACGATCTGGACAGTGTAAGACGAAAAAAGAGGGCGCCGACAAACGCCCTCTTTGGTTGATAATGGCGGGGTTGACGGGGCTCGAACCCGCGACCTCCGGCGTGACAGGCCGGCACTCTAACCAACTGAGCTACAACCCCATACGTGCTGCTTATGTTCGGCTGATGCTTTTTCGAGAAAAAAGGGAAAAGTGACCTTTTCCCTCCCTGCTCTATTGGTGGGTGAAGAGGGGATCGAACCCCCGACATCCAGCTTGTAAGGCTGGCGCTCTCCCAGCTGAGCTATTCACCCATTTACTGCTAATCTAAAAAATGGCGGGGCAGACGGGGCTCGAACCCGCGACCTCCGGCGTGACAGGCCGGCACTCTAACCGACTGAGCTACTGCCCCAACAGACGTTATTCTGTGCGCAACAAACAGGTGACGCGCTGATTACTTCTTGTTTACCGCTTCCTTCAGGGTCTTGCCCGGCTTGAACTTGGGCACGGTTGCTGCAGCAATGGTGATCTTCTTGCCAGTCTGGGGGTTCTGACCCTTACGGGCAGCACGCTTGGTGGTGCTGAACGTACCGAAGCCAACCAGGCTCAGCTTGTCACCTTTCTTGAGTGCACCAGTTACGGTTGCGATAAAGGCGGAAACGGCCTTCTCTGCTTCTACCTTCTTCAAACCGGCTTTCTCAGCAACAGCGGTAATCAGTTCAGCTTTCGTCACGTGACACCTCCTGAAATATGTAAAGAGAAGTTGTGAAGCGTTGTCGTCTTTACCAGATGGTGTTTGACAGTGTCAAGCACTTTTTCAGGTTTTACGCCGCCGCAGGGGTGGTCGTCTGGTCGTAGACCAACAACGGCCGCTCTTTGCGATAGATCACTTCTTCGCTGATGACCACCTCCCGCAGATGCTGCTGTGACGGGATTTCATACATGATATCAAGCATTGCACCTTCCAAAATGGCTCGCAAACCACGGGCGCCGGTGTTGCGTTTGATGGCTTCTTTGGCGATCGCCACCAGGGCGCCGTCGGAAAAACGCAACCGCACCCCTTCCATCTCCAGCAGCTTCTGATACTGCTTGGACAACGCATTTTTCGGCTCGGTCAGGATCTGTACCAAGGCCTCTTCATCAAGCTCAGTCAGGCTAGCCAGCATCGGAAGACGGCCAATAAATTCAGGTATGTAACCGTATTTGAGCAGGTCTTCAGGGGTGACCTGCAACAGCAACTCACCGGCCTTCTTCTCTTCACGTTTTTTGACATCGGCACCAAAGCCGAGGGTCTTCTTACCGATCCGCTGCTGAATCACGCCGTCAAGACCGGCAAAGGCACCACCGCAAATGAACAGGATGTTGGTGGTATCCACCTTCAAAAACTCCTGCTGCGGGTGTTTACGGCCTCCCTTGGGGGGGATGCTGGCCACGGTTCCTTCGATAATCTTCAGCAGCGCCTGCTGCACCCCTTCACCGGAGACATCACGAGTCAGGGACGGTGAATCGGCCTTGCGGGCGATCTTGTCGATTTCGTCGATGTAGACGATCCCCTTCTGGGCCCGTTCAACATCATAATCGGCAGCCTGCAAGAGCGATAGGATGATATTTTCTACATCCTCGCCAACATAACCGGCCTCGGTCAGGTTGGTGGCGTCGGCCATGGCAAAGGGCACCTTGAGGATGCGGGCCAGGGTCTGAGCCAACAGGGTTTTACCGGAACCGGTGGGCCCCAGAATCAGGATGTTGCTCTTCTGCATCTCGACATCGCCCGGCTTGGAGGGTGTCTCGATTCGTTTGTAGTGGTTGTAGACCGCCACCGAGAGGACCTTTTTGGCCATCTCCTGTCCCACCACGTACTCATCGAGAAACTCCTTGATCTCGCGTGGCTTGGGCAGTTTTTTTACATCAGGACCAAGGGCATCCTCCATGCGGCTTTCTTCTGCGACGATGTCGTTACACAGCTCGATGCACTCGTCGCAGATGTAGACCGCCGGGCCCGCAATCAGCTTTTTGACCTCTTCCTGGGTCTTGCCGCAAAAGGAGCAGGTCAGCGTATCCTGACTACCATCGAGCCTGCTCATTGCGCACCTCCCACATCGGGCTTCCGTTGCATAACGGCATCGATCAGACCATAACCGCAGGCATCTTCCGCCGACATGAAGTAATCGCGCTCAGTGTCGTTTTCCACCTTCTCCAGCGGCTGGCCGGACAGGTCGGCCAGGATACCGTTCAGCTCATGCTTCATGCGCAGGATCTCTTCGGCGTGAATCTTGATATCGGTGGCCTGACCGCTGAAACCTCCCAACGGCTGGTGGATCATGATCCGCGCATGGGGCAAAGCAAACCGTTTGCCCTTCTCGCCGGCTGTCAGCAAGAGCGCCCCCATGGAGGCGGCCTGACCGATGCAGATGGTAGATACCGGCGCTTTGATGTAGCGCATGGTATCAAAGATCGCCATGCCGGAGGTAACCACACCGCCCGGCGAATTAATATAGAGGTGGATATCCTTGTCCGGGTCCTCTGCCTCCAGAAACAGCAGCTGGGCGATCACCAGATCAGCCATCTGATCATTGATCTCGCCCCCCAGAAAGACAATCCGCTCCTTCAACAGGCGGGAATAGATATCATAGGCCCGCTCACCACGACCGGATTGTTCAACCACCATAGGTACGTACATGCTCAACTCCTCTAGGCCTCGCTTCCCTGCGTCAGTTCAGCGGCGTCCACTTCGGTCAGCTGCGACTGCTCCAACAGGAAGGCGATCGCCTTTTCTTCTTTCAATTCAGCCACCAACGAGTTGCGCGCATTGGCCTGAGCTGCGTAGAATTCGCGAATACGGGGCAGCATCTCTTCGTTGCCTGCGGCGATCTTGGTGTAACGTGCCTCCAGATCCTCGTCGGTCACGGTGATGTTTTCCTTTTCCACCAGCGCCATTACCAGTAGACCACCCTTTACCTTCTGGGTCGCCTCATTCCAGTAACGGGCCTTGAAGGCCTCTTCATTCAAGCCCATCATCTCCAGCGACATGCGCTGGCTCTGCAGGCGCTGTTTCATATTCTCCAGCATGAACTCAACCTGACGGCGCACCATCGAATCGGGCACCTCAAGGGGGTTCTTGGCGATCAGGGCGTCAATCACCCGCACCTTAAGATCGGTGTTGATCCGCTCCAATTCCTGTTGTTCGCGCATCTCGGCCAGTTTGGTACGCATCTCGTCGATGGTCTCGAAATCGCCGAACTGCTGGGCAAATTCGTCGTTCAGTTCCGGCAATTCCTTCTTCTTGATCTCTTTCAGCGTGACGGTAAAGGTGCCTTGCTTGCCAGCAAGCTCAGGGTTACCCTCTCCTTCAGGCATGGTGACCTCGATCGGCTTGGTTTCACCGATCCGCATGCCGATCAAACCCTCAGCCAGACCGGGCAGCAGACGACCGGTTGTCACCTCAACCTGGGCGCCTTGACCACTTGAGTCCTCAGCGGGCTGACCTGCAACACTGAAGCTGTAGTCAACGGTCAGCACCTGACCTTCTTCAACAGCAGCGTCTTCAACCGGCACCAGTTGGGCCATATTCTCGCGCATCCGCTCGATCTCGGCCTCAACCGCAGCTCTATTGGCAACATAACGCTCCTTCTTGACCTCAAGCCCGCTGTATTCATTGAGCAGAATCTGGGGCATGATCTCCACCAGAGCGGCGTATTTGAAGGGGGTGCCCTCCTCTACCAGCGGCATATCCTGAATCAGCGGCGCATCCACCGGCTCGATCTTGTGCTCGTCCAAGGCGGGAAACAGGGTCTGCTCGTACAGACGACGCATCACCTCGTCCTGCATAGCATTCCGGTAAAACTTCTTGATCATCTGCAGCGGCGCCTTACCCTTACGAAAACCAGACAAGGTGGCCTTTTTCTGAATACCGGCAAACGCCTTTTCTATCTCGGCATTGACACGCTCTGCCGGCACCTCGACACTGACCTTACGTTTGACCGAGCTGATCTCTTCTACCTGAACCTGCATCTGGAGTTCCTCACTTGGATGGATTTTACTGGAAAATGGTGCGAGAGAGGGGAGTCGAACCCCTACGGTTGCCCGCCAGATCCTAAGTCTGGTGCGTCTGCCAGTTCCGCCACTCTCGCAAAATGAATTGTTAGCATTAGGTGAAACGGCCTGCTACGTCAAGACCATTTCCGACCAATCGAGTGCGTCTATAGGTGGTGCGGGCAGCCGGGGTCGAACCGGCACAGCCTTGCGGCCGAGGGATTTTAAGTCCCTTGTGTCTACCAATTCCACCATGCCCGCCAATGCCAAAAAAGTCAGGGGTACGCTGCTTACGCACCCCTGACTTATGTAACGACTACAACCGATGCAACTGGCGCAGCCCAGACAGTGTTAGGCCTTGCCCATCCGGCTCTTGAGCAGATCGCCCAGATTGGAGGTGGCTTCACCCTGGCTACCCAGGTAGGATTCAAACTCTGCCTTTTCAGCAGCAGCCTGCAGCCCTTTGACCGACAGGGAGATACGACGCTCCTTAGGGTCGGCGCTCAGCACCACCGCCTCAATGGAATCACCCACCTGGGCAAAGTCCTTGGCGCTGGGAACCTTTTCGCGGGACAGTTCGGAAACGTGGATCAGGCCTTCAATCCCCTCCTCGATCTCGACAAACACGCCGAAATCGGTGGTGGAGGCAACCTTACCGGTCAGACGGGTGCCCGGAGCATATTTTTGCGGCACCAACGACCACGGATCCGGGGTCAGCTGCTTGATGCCCAGCGAGACGCGCTCGTTCTGAGGGTCAACCTTCAGCACCACAGCCTGCACCAGGTCGCCCTTGGCATATACGTCGCCAGGATGCTTGATCCGCTTAGTCCAGGAGATGTCTGAAACGTGCACCAGGCCGTCGATGCCGTCCTCAATACCGATGAACATACCGAAATCGGTCATGTTCTTGATCTGGCCTTCCAGTGTGGTACCCACGGTATAACGCTCTGCAATTGACTGCCAGGGGTTATCGCTGACCTGCTTCAGGCCCAGGGATATCTTGCGGTTTTGCAGGTCGACACCCAGCACCACCACATCGACCTGGTCACCGACACTCAGCATGTCGGCAGCCTTACGCACCCGCTTGGTCCAGGACATCTCAGAGACATGCACCAGGCCTTCAATACCGGCTTCCAGCTCAACAAAGGCGCCGTACTCCATCAGGCTGACCACGCGACCGGAGATCCGTGTGCCAACCGGGTAGCGGGCTGCCAGGTCCTGCCAGGGATCGGGCAGGGTCTGCTTGATGCCCACCGACACCTTGCCCTTCTCGCGGTCGAACTTGAGCACCTTGACGGTTACTTCCTGACCGGGGGTCAGGACATCGGCCGGCTTGCTGACGCGGCCCCAGGAGATGTCGGTCACATGCAGCAGGCCATCAACGCCGCCCAGATCAACGAAGGCGCCGTATTCGGTGAGGTTTTTGACCACACCCTGCATAACCTGACCTTCTTCCAGCTTCTCCATGGTGACCTTGCGGGACTCGGCCCGCTCCTCTTCCAGCAGACTGCGGCGGGAGAGCACGATGTTGCCACGCTTCTGGTTCAGGCTGATCACCTTGAACTTGGAGGACAAACCGATATAGGCGTCGCCGTTACCGGAGGGACGGATATCCACCTGGGAGGCGGGCAGGAAGGCGTTCACGCCACCGATGGCCACCGTGAAACCGCCGTTGGTCTTGGCAGCAATAACACCTTCAACAATGGCGCCTTCGCCACCGGCTTCATTGATGGTTTCCCAGGCTGCCATCTGATCAGCCCGACGCTTGGAGAGACGGTTACCGCCATCACGGGTGGACATAACCTTGATCTTGTCCCCCACCTGGACGGTGATGTTGCCTTCGGCGTCCTTAAACTCATTGATCGGCACGGTCCCCTCGGACTTGCGCCCGACGTCGACCAGCACCGTATCAGGATCAACACGAACTACCGTACCTTCCCATATTTTGTCACGCTCAGGCCGGTCCTTCTGCTCCTTCAGGCTGGCGCTGAACAGTTCAGCAAATTCGTTACTCTGGTGCTCAACATCCATCTCGTCCATATCTACGTTGAGCCGTTTTACCTCAGTCATGTGACCCTTACCCCCTGGTTGATTTTGCCCCCTGCTACCGCCAACCGGTAACAAGTGCGAGTTAAATACTGTTACACACTTTCAATGATAATTCAATGTGAATTATTGATCTCTTCCAGCCGCGCCAGCACATCGTCGATGATCCACTTGGGGGTGGAAGCACCGGCGGTCACCCCCACCTTATTGACCCCGACAAACCATGCCGGTCGCAACTCGGCAGCGGTCTCGATGTGATAGGTCTTTGGCTGCAGCTCGGTGCAGATCTCGGTCAGCCGACGGGTATTAGCGCTATTGAAACCACCGATCACCACCATGCAGTCCGTTTGCTGGGCCAGTTCGGTTGCCTCCTGTTGACGAACCGCCGTGGCATCACAGATTGTATTGAAGACCCGCACCTCGCCCCCCCGTCGCAGGCATTCGGTGACCACGCTCTTCAGGTTGTCAAAGGATTGGGTGGTCTGGGCCACCACGCCCATCTTGGCCATTTTAGGCAACTGCCTGACCTCGTCACCCGATGCCACCACGTATACCCTGCTGGCATCACCGTAGGAAACGATCCCCTGCACCTCGGGGTGATCGGCGTCTCCCACCACCAACACCTCATAGCCGGCGTCAGACAGGTATTTCACATGGTCCTGAGCCTTTTTGACAAAGGGACAGGTGGCATCCACCACCTCAAGCTGCTTGCGATGGGCCTCATCCAACTCGCTGGCCATGACTCCGTGGGAGCGGATAATCACGGTGCCGTCCTGGACGCCGGACAGATCCTTCACCACGCCAACACCCATATCTTCGAGTTTTTTTACCACTTGCGGTGAATGAATGATCGGCCCGAGGGTGAAGGTCTTTTGATGCTTGCCGGCCGCCTCAAAGGCCATCTGGGTGGCCCGCTTGACCCCGAAACAGAATCCGGCCCGCTTTGCCAGGATCACCTCCATGGTCATGCTCCCTTTGTCGCCAGTGTTTTCTGCACAGCCTGTTCCATCAGGGAAACCACCTCGTCAATGGTCAGGCCGGTCGAATCGATCGGCAAGGCGTCGTCGGCCTGTTTGAGCGGCGCCAGATCGCGGCTGGCATCCTGGGCATCACGCTGTTTCACATCCTGGATGGTGGCCTCCAAGGTGGCTGGGTCACCCTTGGCCTGCAGTTCCAGAAAACGGCGACGCCCCCGTTCCTCGGCCGAGGCGGTCAGAAAGAATTTCAGTTCGGCATCGGGAAAGACCACCGTGCCAATATCACGCCCTTCCAGCACCACGCCACCTGCATCCCCCATGCGACGCTGTAATTGGGTCATGGCCCCACGCACCGGGGCCAGAGCTGACATGCGCGAGGTGAGCATCGATATCTCAGGGGTGCGAATCTCGCCGGTCACCTCACGGCCATTGGCAAAAACCCGGCTGGAACCGTTCAGCGGCTGTAGTTCGATCTCGGCGGTTGCGCTGAACTGCCTGACCGCCGCCTCATCAGCCAGGTCAAGACCGCTTTCCCGGGCTAACCAGGCCATGGCGCGGTACATGGCGCCGGTATCCAGCTGCAGATACCCCAGACGTTTGGCAAGCTCCTTGGCCAGAGTGCTCTTGCCAGCGCCGGAGGGCCCGTCAATGGCGATGATGATGCCCCGTTCGCGCCTCATCGTACCGCCACCCGGCCCAACAGGTCGAAAAAGCCGGGGAACGAGGTGGCCACACAGGAGACATCGTCCACCGTCACCGGAGCCCTGCTGGACAGGGCCGCTATGGAAAGCGACATGGCGATGCGGTGGTCGCCGAAACTGGTTACCGTGCCGCCGGTCAGTGATTCAACACCTTGCATTATCATGCCGTCCTCGGTTTCTTCAATGGTTCCGGCACCAATCAGGCGCAGGTTGGCGGCCATGGCGGCAATCCGGTCGGTCTCCTTGACCCGCAACTCCCTGGCATCACGCAGGACAGTAGTCCCTTCAGCAACGGCGGCAGCCACACAAATGGCCGGAAACTCATCAATGGCCCGCGGCACCACCTCGCCGCCAATCTCAATCCCCTTCAGACGAGAGGAACGAACCAGCAGGTCGGCCACCGGCTCACCGGACAGCTCACGCTGGTTCTGCAGTACGATATCGCCACCCATGGCCTGCAGGATATCGATGACGCCGGTACGGGTCGGGTTGATCCCCACGTTGCGGATCAGCAGTTCCGAGCCGGGCACAATCAGGGCCGCCACCAGCAGAAAGGCCGCCGATGAGATGTCGCCCGGCACACATATCTCGCGGCCCTGCAGTTCCTGTCCGCCCTGCAGGGTGACCGTGCTGCCGGCGGTTTCAAGATTGGCGCCGAAATAACGTAACATCCGCTCGGAATGATCGCGGGACAGGGTCGGTTCGCTAATCGTTGTTACACCGTCGGCGTACAGGCCGGCCAGCATCAGGGACGACTTGACCTGGGCGCTGGCGATCGGTGACTGATAGGCAATGCCCTGCAGTTGGGTGCCGCTGATGGCCAATGGCGCCAAGGTGCCATTGCCGCGACCGTTGATCAGGGCCCCCATGCGGGCCAGCGGTTCGGTGACCCGTTTCATGGGGCGTTTGCGCAGATACTGGTCACCGGTCAGCACCGAGAAAAAACGCTGTCCGGAGAGCAGACCGGTCATCAGCCGAATGGTGGTGCCAGAGTTGCCACAATCCAGCACATCGCCCGGCTCCTGCAGACCGCGCAGTCCGGCGCCATGTACGGTTACGGTCTGGCCATCATCCTCAATCGCCACTCCCATGGCCCGAAAGGCGGCCATGGTGGCAAAGTTATCCTCACCGCGCAGAAAATTGGTGATGGTGGTGGTGCCGTTGGCGATCGATCCCAACATGATGGAACGGTGAGAGATCGACTTGTCGCCCGGCACCGTCACCTCACCGCGAATCGCCCGGGCAGGCGCTGTAGTCATCGGCTGTATCTGTTCGTGCATGGTCACCCCTAGCGTATGCCATCCCGCAGGCGCTTGGAGGTATGGAAAAACTCCTCCAGCCAGGGGCCGTCACCCGTGGCCACGCGCTCCCGCAAGGCATTGAATTCAGCACTGTAACGATCAAGCATATCCAGCAGCGCCCCACGGTTCATCAGGGCAATATCGCGCCACATGGCCGGGTCCGACGAGGCGATGCGGGTAAAATCACGAAATCCTCCGGCGGAGAAGGCCAGGATGTTCTCTTCTTCCTCGGCGGAGCGGGCCACAGCATGCACCAGGGCATAGGCCACCATGTGGGGCAGATGGGAGACAGCGGCAAAGACCCGGTCATGGGTGGCGGCCTCCATGCATTCAACCCGGCTGCCGGCAGTCAGCCAAAGGCGGCGCACCAGCTCCAGGGCGGCGGCATCGGTAGCGGCGGTAGGGGTCAGGATACAGCGCCGTCCTTGGTACAGCTCTGCAAAGGCCGCAGCAGCACCGGAATGTTCTGTGCCGGCAATCGGATGGCCGCCTACGAAAAAGGTGCCGGCCGGCATGAGCGGTTCACAGGCCTGCACCAGTTCGTCCTTTACGCTGCCGCCATCGGTAACGACGCAACCCGGCGACAGAAACGGTGCCGCCTGAGCTACCACGGCGGCAATTGAACCGACCGGTACAGCCACAAACACCACCTGGGCCCCACGGACCCCTTCGGTCAGCGATGGAGCAGCCTCGTCGATCACCCCTAAACGCAGCGCCAGGGCCAGGTTATCGGCGTCCTGGTCGACACCGATCACCCGCTGTACGGCCCCAGCCGCCTTGAGGGCGCGGCTGAAGGAACCACCGATCAGCCCCACGCCGACCACGGTCAAGGTGGTGATAATCGGTTGACTCATCGCGCCTTCGGGTAGGAACCTAGGATTTTCAGGAATTGACAGAAACCACGCAGCTCTTCAATCGCCTCGGTCACCGGCTGTTCCGAGACATGGCCCACCATATCCAGGAAAAAAATATACTCCCAGGCCTTGGTTTTAACCGGACGGGACTCAATCTTGGACAGGTTGACCCCCCGCCGGGCAAACGGTTCCAGCATCCGGTACAGGATACCAGGCTCGTCCTTGACCGAAAACAGGATTGAGGTCTTGTCGTTGCCGGTTGGCTCGGACGGTTTGCGGGAGATGACCAGAAAGCGGGTGACATTGTTAACCTGGTCTTCGATCCGGCTGTGCACCATCTTCAGGTCATACATGGAAGCAGCCAGCTCACTGGCAATGGCAGCCGCCGTGTAGTCCTCACTAACGATCTGGGCCGCAACTGCAGTGGAGGCCACATCGACCAGCGGAACATTGGGCAGATGTTCCTCAAGCCAGTTACGACACTGGGCGATCGGTTGCGGATGGGAGTAAACCTTGCGGATATCCTCCATCCGTCCGGTGCGGGAAAGCAGATCATGATGGATGTCGAGAATGATCTCGGCCGTAATTTGCAGGTTGCTGTCCACAAACATGTCAAGGGTGTGAGTAATCACCCCTTCCGTAGAATTTTCCACCGGCACGACACCGTATAGAGCCTTGCCCTTCTCAACCTCTTCAAAAACCGCCGGTATGGATTTTTGCGGTTCAAGCTGGGCTGAAAGGCCAAACTGCTGCATGGTGGCCAGATGACTGAAGGTGGCCTTGGGCCCCATGTAGGCCACCTTCAACGGCGATTCAAGGGCCAGGCAGGCTGACATAATCTCGCGGAAGATGCTCCTGATCGCCTCCTCCGGCAACGGCCCCTCGTTCAGACGGGTTACCCGTTCATACACCGCTCGTTCACGGCTAGGCACATGAAAATCACGGTCCTGGGAGGCCTTCAGCCGGCCAACAGCTGCGGCAATCTTGGCGCGATGATTGAGGGATTCGACGATCCGGGCGTCCAGGGCATCAATCTCGGTGCGGAGCTGTTCAAGGGTTGGGGATTCGGACATGGTTCGATATCATCCTGAAGGGGCTGGTGACGGGTTTTACAGAGTCGTTACTGTAGTGGATTGACACCAGAAATGCAACCCTTTTATAAAACAGGGTTATGCTGAAAATTCGTGCAACCAGTCGTCAAAGATAGCCACTTTGTCCGCCCCGAACAGGGCCAACCCGTCACGAATTGTGGCAACCGGTTTTTCCTGTTCTAATCGAGACGGATTTTTTGAAAAAAACAGGTCACTAAAGCAGATAATCCGTTCCGCCAGGGAATGGGGGGTCATGTCACGTCGGGGCAACGGTAGCTGCTGGCGCTCGATATCCTGCACAGTGAGTCCCACGCCGGTATGACGTTCGCAGATCAGGGCGTGCAGCGGCAGCCCTTCGGCCTCGAGTAGCTCCCTGCCCAACAGACCATGGCGGATATAGGGCTCGCTGCCGGTACAGCCGATGTCAGGGGCTGCAGTACGACAAACGCCGATATCATGCAGGTAGCACGATTCAAGCACCAGCTTGCGGGTATCCGCATCAACCTGCAGCTGGCCGCAGACCTCCAGGGCCTTACCCGCCACCATCCCGCCATGGGTCATCAATATCTCGACTGTTTTGCCACTGCAGTAACGACGCAACAGCTGATCAACCGCTAACATGACGCCGCACCTCCAAAAAAGAATGCCCGCACCCGACGCATGTAGTCGGCCGCCGTGAGATGAGACGGGCCGGATGACTGCGTCTTGAAGGATTGGTGGTCCCTGATGCCGGCCTGATGGCGTTCCAAGGCCTGGCTTAGTCTTTCCAGCAGCCGGTCGTTTTGCTGCATCAGACAGGCCAGATCTTCCTTTAAGACCTCGGCCAGCCGTGCCTCGCCGATGGCCCGCACCGTGGCGCTGCGGACGGCGCCGGTCAAGAGTGACATCTCGCCAAACATGCGCCCTTTTTCCAACTCCGCCACTGGTTCGCCGTCGACTTCAACCACCATAGTACCCTGCAACACAAAGTAGAGCGAGGCCCCCGGTTCCCCCTGCCGCACGGCGGTTTCTCCCGGCGCAAACACCCGCATGCGGGCTCGGTCGGCAAGCAAGGCCAGTTCGGCTTCACTCAGTACTTCAAAGAGATGGGAAAGCCGTAAACCCTCCAGCACCGCTTCACGGGGCGACGAAAACGACGGGCGTAGCTGCGTATCCACCACCACCTGCCGACGGGGAAAAGGAAAGCTCCAGCCGGCACGCTGTACGGCGTACCAGACCTTGGTCTGGACGGTGTCAAGCGCCTGGTTGCGCTGTTGCGGGTCGGTCAGCCAAAACTTGAGCAGATAGGTAATACTACTCTCCGCCAAGGATTGCAGCCGCACCTGCGGCGCAGGTTCGGCAAGCACCAGGCTGTCCTCTGCCAGTACAGCCAACAGCAGGCTGCGGGCCTCCTCAGGCGGCATTTCGTAGGGCAGGCCCACGGTCAAGGTCACGGCAGCCCGCTGATGGGCTTCTTCAACCCGGTTGCCATGGGTGGTGACGACGCTTTGCACCAGTTGGTTGTTGGGCACCAGCACCAGATTGTTGTCCAGGGTGCGCAGGGTGGTATAGCGAAAACCTACATTGTCGAGCTGACCGAACAGGTTCTTCTCCGGCAGGGCCAGCCAGGTGCCCCGGGCCAGCTTGGCGTCGGACTGGATACTGAACCCGCAGAACAGGTTGGCAAGGGTGCTCTGCATGGCAAAGGCCACCGCCGCGGTCAGCACCGTTGTGGTGGCAACCACCGCCGACAGATCCACCTTAAAGACCATGTGCAGCGAAAAGAGGGCGGCCAGCAGGTAGACCAGCAGACGCACGGCATCCCGCACCAGCATCGGTACATTGCCCTTGAGTCGGATGGTCAACACCAGATCCACCATCAGGTAGATCACCAGCCGGGCCAGACAGAGCAGTACGATCACGCCCTGCAGGCCGGCCAGGATACCACGGTAGTGCGGATAGGCGGACAATGCCGTCTCCAGGTAGAGCAGCACCATTCCCAACAGGGACAGCTTTATTGATGCCCAGGCGTCGTCGGGCGCCACCTGCCCCTTGCTGCGGCGCAGGATGATCACCGCCACAAAGAACAGCAGCACCGCCACCAGCACCATCAGCTTGTTCACCAACAGAAAGTTGATATCTGCCAGGGATAACAAACGTGACAGGGAAAGCTGTCCGGTCGCTGCCTCGCCCATTGCCGCCTCCGCTCTACGCCTGTAACGCGCCGATCAGCGACGTGACGTCGCCAACACCATGATCTAGCAACCATTGCTCCATCCCCTCGGCGATCTCCTGGGCCGCACCCGGATTGACGAAGCTGGCGGTACCGACCTGCACCGCCGTGGCGCCAGCCAGCATGAATTCCAGGGCATCGCTGGCTGACATGATCCCGCCGATACCGATCACCGGTACCTTGACCACTTTTGATACCTGCCAGACCATCCGCAGGGCAATCGGCTTGATGGCTGGACCGGACAGGCCGCCGGTGACGTTGGCCAGCACCGGCCGCCGTCGTTCCAGGTCGATGGCCATGCCGGTCAAGGTGTTGATCACCGACAGGGCATCGGCCCCCTCCCCTTCGCAGGCCTGTGCCATCTCGACGATGTCGGTCACGTTGGGGGAGAGCTTGACGATCAACGGCTTGGTGGTGGCAGCGCGACAGGCCTTGACCACGCTGGCGGCACAGGCCGGATCGGTGCCGAACACAATGCCCCCCTGCTTGACATTGGGACACGAGATGTTCACCTCAAGTGCCGCCACCTCGGGGATGCTGTCCAGCCGCGTGGCCAGCTCGGCATACTCCTCCGGGGTATAGCCAAAGAAGTTGGCGATGGCCGGGGTATTCACTGTGCGCAGGAACGGCACCTTTTTCTGGATAAAGGCCTCAATCCCCACGTTCTGCAGGCCGATGGCGTTCAACATGCCGCCGGGAGTCTCTACGATGCGGGGCGTAGGGTTGCCGGCCCGGGGTTTCAAGGAAAGGCCCTTGGTGACAAAGGCGCCGATGGTCTCCAGGTTGACGTACTGGCTGAACTCCTCACCGTAACCGAAGGTGCCGGAGGCGGTCATTACCGGGTTGCGCAGCTTGAGACCGGCGATTTCGACTGACATATCAGGTTTCATATCAGGCCACCTCCCATTTCAGCTCGGTAGCCTCAAAGACCGGTCCTTCGCTGCAGACGCAGCGGTAATCGGGGGTATCGGCGCTGTGGCCGGCGCCTTCGCAGACGCAGCCCAGGCAGGCCCCAACACCGCAGGCCATGTAGCCCTCCAGCGAGACCTGACAGGGGACGCCCCGCTTGGCCGCAATGCCGGCCACGGCCTGCAGCATGCCGTGGGGACCGCAGGCAAAGATACGACCTGTATTGCCCGTGCAGTCCAGGCGCTGTTCCAGCACCTTGGTCACAAAACCACACTCACCCAGTGAACCGTCTTCGGTGGCGGTGTAGCACTCCACCCCCAACCGCTCGAACTCGGTGATGCAGAGCACGTCGTCCTTGGTTCTGCCACCGGCGAACAGCCGTACCGGCGACTGTTGGACCAACTCCTTGGCCAGCAGGTAGAGCGGCGCCAGCCCCACCCCGCCACCGACGATCAGCTTTTCCTCGCCGGCCGGCCCCAGGTCGAAGCCGGTGCCCAAGGGCGCAATGATGTCCAGCAGGTCGGTCTCGTGCAGGGCTGCCAGCATGGCAGTACCCTTGCCCACCACCCGGTACAGGATCTCCAGGTAGGGCTGTGCTGCGGCACCGGTATAGGCCGGCTGGTGCATCCCCACATCAAACACACCAAACGGACGTCGGATCAAGGGATCGATGGATGGGTTGACCCGCACCATCGCAAACTGCCCCGGCTGCGCCGCCAGTATCTCCGGTGGGGCGGTCATCCGCATCCGCCAATAGCCGGGCGACACCTCGGCATTGTCCAAAATCATCGCCTTAAACTGCATCAAACTCCTCCTCTGCAAGATTCAAATCCATCAAAACCGCATCAATACCGTTTTCGTAGTAAGCTTTGCGCAAACCACTGCGCACAAAACCAAACCGTTCATAGAGCGCAATGGCCGGCTGACTGGTGGCCCGCACTTCAAGCCGCACCACCGCAGCTCCACGACGCCCGGCTTCATCACAGGCCCAGCCCACCAGCGCCGCACCGATGCCGCTGCGTTGCAAGGACGGATCAACCGCCACATCCAGGATTTCGGCCTCGTCCAGCAGCACGTTCATACAGAGATAGCCGGCCAACCGGCCATCCTGTTCGGCCACCACCGTAGTAGCGTGGGGCGAGGCAAGCTCGCTCAAAAAATGCTGCCGGGTCCAGGCACGAGGAAAACAGGCCTGCTCAATGGCCAGCACGGCATCGAGATCGGCCTCAGTCATGGGGCGGAGAGGGATCATCAGGCGCAGAATAGCGTCACAGAAGAATAGCGTAAACAAAAAAGGCGCCTGCAATATGCAAGCGCCTGTTTTTGTTATGGCAGGGGTGCCAGGATTCGAACCTAGGAATGCCGGAATCAAAATCCGGTGCCTTACCGCTTGGCGACACCCCTAAAAAAGAGATGAGTTAAATAGCAAACCTTTCGACCGACGTCAAGCCTTTCGTGCAGAAAAAACAGCAGCCGCCCCGGCCTCGATGGCCTGGATGTTGGCCGGGATCAGCTTGTGATTGCGTTCCGGCAGGGCGTCTTTGAGAGCCTCCTTCAGCGAATCGAGCTGCAGAGCCCCGCTGGCGGCGGCATAGGCGCCGCATGCCACCATGTTGACCATGCGCACATCCCCCAGATCGATGGCGATCTGGTTCATCGGTATTGCCAGCAGCTCCCGGCCGTCAAGCGACAGCCCTGCCAGATTGACCAGCGAACTGTTCACCAGGCAGCTACCGCCCTGCTTGACCTTATCGGCATACTTGTCCCAGGAAAGCTGGTTCAGGATCACCGCAACCGAGGGATGGCCAACCACCGGCGAGCCGGTGTCGCCATCGGCAATCACCACGGTACACATGGCAGCCCCCCCCCGCTTCTCCACACCGTAGGCCGGAAAGAAGGAGACGTTCTTTCCCTCACGGATGGCGGCATAGGAGAGAAGGTTGCCGGCCAGCAGGACGCCCTGACCGCCGTAACCTGCAAAAAAAACGTCATAACGCATGGTTGTATGCTCCAGTTACAGATTTTCGTTGTTTTTAAACACACCCAGCGGGAAGTACGGGATCATCTCGCTGCCCACCCGCTCGTTGGCAGCAAGGGCATTCATGCCCCAGTTGGTGGGACAGGACGACAGCACCTCCACAAAGGAGAAGCCCTTGCCCTCCACCTGGTACTGAAAGGCGTTTTTGATTACTTTCTTAGCCTGCAGTACGTTTTTGGGGCTGTTGACCGCCACCCGTGCCGCATAGGCCACACCATCAAGGTTGGAGAGCAGTTCCGCCATCTTGAATGGCTTGCCGTCATTGGCAATGTCCCTGCCGTAGGGCGAGGTGGAAGTCTTCTGGCCCGGCATGGTGGTGGGGGCCATCTGGCCGCCGGTCATGCCGTAGGTGGTGTTGTTGACAAAGATCACCGTAATCTTTTCACCGCGGTTGGCGGCATGGATGATCTCCGAGGTACCGATGGCTGCCAGGTCACCGTCACCCTGATAGGTAAATACGATCCGGTCGGGGCGGGCCCGCTTGACGCCGGTGGCCACCGCCGGGGCACGGCCGTGGGGTGATTCCACCACGTCGATGTTAAAGTAGCCATACAGAAACACGGAACAACCCACCGAGGCGCAACCGATGGTCTGTTCGGCGATTCCAAACTGATCCATGGCCTCGGCCACCAGCCGGTGGATCGAACCGTGGTGACAGCCAGGACAAAAGTGGGTCTGGACATCCTTGAGACTGACCGGTTTTGCAAATACCTGCTTCATATGAAAAAACCTCTAAAAACGTTTCTTGATCTGCTCAAACAGCTCTTCCGGGGTGGGCAGCGAACCGGCTCCCGGCGGACGACCGTAGAAATCCACCTCGGCATCGCGGGCCACACTGAGGCGGACATCATCCACCATCTGGCCGGTGGACAGCTCGATGGTCAACCAGCGCTTGCAGCGGGTCGACAGCGCAGCATAGGCCTGTTTCGGAAACGGAAACAGGGTGATCGGCCGTAGCAGGCCGACTTTAAGCCCCTCGGCCCGCGCCATTTCAACCGCCGTGCGGGCGATGCGTGAGGTGGCTCCAAAGGCGGTTACGATCAGCTCGGCATCACTCGTTTGAAACTCCTCCCAGCGGGATTGCTGCTCGGCCAGTTCCTGGTAGCGGGCATGCATCTTCCAGTGAAACTTTTCCATCTCACCATCACCCAGGTAGAGTGACTTAACCACATGCTGCGGGCCGCCACCGGTGCCCCGCACGGCCCACTCCTTATCCGGCAGCGTCACCTGAGGCCGCGGATTAGGGACGATCGATTCCTTCATCTGACCCAGCACCGAATCAGCCAGCACCATGGCCGGCATCCGGTACTGATCCGACAGGTCAAAGGCCAGCATGGTCAGGTCATACATCTCCTGGACCGAATTGGGGGCCAGCACGATAATCCGGTAGCCGCCATGGCCGCCCCCCTTGGTAGCCTGGTGGTAATCGGCCTGGGAGGCGTCGATACCGCCCAGGCCGGGGCCGGAACGCATGATATCCACGATCACGCCCGGCAGTTCAGAACCGGCCATATAGGAGATTCCTTCCTGCTTAAGCGAAATGCCGGGGCCGGATGAGGAGGTCATGGCACGTACACCGCAGGCTGATGCCCCCAGCACCATATTGATGGCGCCGATTTCGCTCTCCACCTGGATAAAGGTGCCGCCCATCTTGGGCAGTTCGCGGGAGAGATACTCGGGGATATCGCTCTGCGGGGTGATCGGATAGCCAAAATAACATTGCACACCGGCTTCGATGGCGGCCATGGCCACTGCTTCATTGCCCTTCACAAACTTTCTGGGAGGCGTACTCATCTAGTTCTCCTCCTTGAAGACCGTAATGGCAACGTCAGGGCACATCTCTGCGCACAGGGTGCAGCCGGTGCAGTGTTCCTTGCTGCTGAACACGGCCACGGTGTAGCCCAGCGCGTTGGGGGTTTCGCTCAAGGAAACCAGCTTCTTGGGGCAGGCGATGGTACAGAGGCCGCAGCCCTTGCAACGATCCTCTTCAATCACGATATACGGCATGTCTCGATCCTCAGAAAACGGGCATAAACAAGCTTTCGAAAAGATGTTTAGTAACAGACCCCGACCAGCGAGGTCAAATATTTTTTCCGTCAAACTTCACAGCTCAACTAAATTAATACTTGATTTGCTTATATATTACTGTTAGAGGAAGCTGCGTACTCTATAAAATCACTATATTTGGAGGAAGTATGTCATCGATTCTGGTTGAGTTGACTGCCAACATTGTATCATCCCACGCTGCTTCAGTAGAAATGAGCTCCGACGAACTGCTGCAAGAGATCCAAAAGGTCTACGGCATGCTGAAACAGCTTGAAGGCGATCTGCCGGTTGAAGGAGAGGCCGCTGCCAAGTCGGCTCCTGCCATGGCACCCAAAAAGTCGATCCAGAAGGACCAGGTGGTCTGCCTGATCTGTAACAAGGGCGGCTTCAAGACCCTGACCCGTCACCTGAAGCAGGTCCACAATATGAAGCCGGGCGAGTACCGCAAACAGTTCGGTCTGCCGGCCGGCACCGCCCTGGCTGCCAAAAGCTATTCAGAGGCACGCCGTGCCGCCGCCCAGAAGAACAACCTGGCCGCCAACCTGGAGAAGGCCCGTGCCACCCGTATGGCCAACCTGGCTGCCAAGAAAAAGACCACTCCGGCCAAGGCCAAGAAAGCGGTCGTTGCCAAGCCGGTGGCCAAGGCTGCCAAGCCAGCCAAAAAGAAGTAAGCGCATCCGGAACTGCTACGTAAAAACCGCCTCTTTCGGGAGGCGGTTTTTTTTATTGCTTCAATGCAGTGTGCAGTGCTCGACTCAAGCTGGCAAACTCCTCAAGATTCAGGGTTTCACCACGACGACGACCGTCAATACCGCACGCGGCCAACACCTGTTCCAGGGATGCCGGTTCAAGCAGCTCGGCGCTTTTGAGACAGTTCCACAAGGTCTTGCGGCGCATGGCGAAGGCGGCCTTGACTACCCGCTCAAACAGAACCTGATCATCCACCTCAACCCGAGAGGCTGGCAGCGGTACCAGGCTGATCACCACCGAATCCACCTTGGGGGGCGGATGGAAGCAACCAGGCGGCACCACAAACTCCCGTTTTACGTCGAACCACTGCCGGAACAAGACCGTCAGCACCCCATAGTCGCTGCAGTCCGGCGGCGCCGCCAGCCGTTCGCCCACCTCCTTCTGCAGCATCACCACTAACCTTGAAAAACGCTGGCGCTCTTCAAGGAATCTGAACAACACCGGGGTGGAGATGTTATAGGGCAGATTGGCCACCACCTTGAAACGGTCGCTGCCCAACAGTTCCGCAAAATCAACCTTGAGCACATCCTGCTCATGAATGATGACCTGCGGCTCAGTGCTGAAACGCTGTCGCAGGATGGCGGCCAGATCACGGTCGAACTCCACCGCCACCAGCCGCCGCACCCGTTGGGCTAGCAGTTCGGTCAGGGCACCCCGGCCCGGCCCCACCTCCAGCACACAATCCTCAGGCACCAGTTGCGCGGACGACAAAATCTTGGCGATGATGTTGCGGTCAGTCAAAAAGTTCTGGCCCAAGGCCTTGCGAGGACGGGGGTAGTTCAGACTCATGGCTGTGGCTCCCGGCAAACGGCCTGATCCAACGGCCAGGTGGCCAAGCCATCCAGTTCAAGGCCATCACAACAACCGGACGCAAGATAGGCATCAGCAGCCACCGCCAACATGGCGGCATTATCACCGCACAACGATGGCGGCGGAATCTGTAACTCGATACCCCGCCGGGCGGCCATGGCCTGCATGGCCGTACGCAGGCCGCTGTTGCAGGCCACCCCGCCAGCAACCACCAGACGCTCCAGCCCTTCCTGTAGCAGGGCAGCCTCGGTCTTTTTGACCAGCACCTCACAGGCCGCGGCCTGAAAGGAGGCGCACAGGTCCGGCAGTTCATGCCGATCGACGCTCAGGGGATGTTTCTGCAGGTGGGTCAGCACGGCCGTCTTCAGTCCGCTGAAGCTGAAATTAAGGGTGCCGTCGTGTAACAACGGTCGGGGAAATCTGACACTGGCCGGGTTGCCCTGCTTGGCCAGCGCGTCAATCCGAGCCCCGGCCGGATAATCCAGCCCCAACAGAGTGCCGGCCTTGTCAAAGGCCTCACCGGCGGCGTCATCAATGGTACGACCCAAGGTACGGTAGCGCCCCACCCCCTCCACCCGGTAGAGGTGGGTGTGGCCGCCTGATACCACCAGGGCCAGGAAGGGAAAGGCCAACGGTTGCTGCAGAAACCCGGCCAGCAGGTGCCCTTCGATATGATGCACCCCCACCAGCGGAATCTTGCAGGCCAGGGCCAACGACTTGGCCACCGAGATCCCCACCAGCAACGCTCCCAACAGGCCTGGACCACGGGTGACGGCTATCCCCTCGATCTGCTCCAGGGATACGCCGGCCTCAGCCAGGGCCTGGCGGATGACCGGCGTAATCAGTTCCAGGTGCCGCCGGGAGGCGATCTCCGGCACCACGCCACCATACGCGGCATGGATCGCCACCTGGGACGAGACCACGCTGGAGAGAACGGAGCGGCCGTCGCGGACAACCGCGGCGGCCGTTTCATCGCAGGATGTTTCAATGGCAAGTACAAGCATATCGATCGATTTCTTTTAGTTAGGAAACGCGATATTTTCGCAAGATCAAGGCGCCCGAGGGAGTGCGCGGAGGCGTACTCACGCAGTACGTCGCACAAGCACAACCGACGGGCAACACCGATATTGCGGAAAGAGCGCGTTTCTAGAGCAGGTTGGCCGCCAACTCCGCCAATTCAGACCGCTCACCGCGCGTCAAAGTAACATGGGCCGAGATCCGCTCGTGCTTGAAACGCTCCACCAGATAAGACAGGCCGTTGCTGGAGGAGTCCACATAGGGGTTGTCGATCTGGTAGGGGTCGCCGGTCAGGATGATCTTGGTCCCCTCCCCGGCCCGGGTCACGATGGTCTTGATCTCGTGGGGGGTCAGGTTCTGGGCCTCATCCACGATCAGGTACTGGTTAGGAATCGAGCGGCCCCGGATGTAGGTCAGCGGCTCGATATCCAGCAGCCCCATGGCCATCAGTTCCTTATAGCCCTTACTGTGGCGTTTTTCCGATTCATGGCCCGAGATCAGCAACTCAACGTTGTCGAAGATCGGCTGCATCCAGGGGGTCAGCTTTTCCTCAATATCGCCCGGCAGAAAGCCCAGATCCTTGCCCATCGGGAAGACCGGACGGGAGACCAGCAGCCGGTTATAGACGTTCTCCTCGGCCACCTTCTGCAGACCGGCCGCAATAGCCAGCAAGGTCTTGCCGGTGCCGGCCTTGCCCACCAGACTGACCAGCTTGACGTTGTCGTCCATCAGGGCATCCAGGGCGAACTGCTGCTCACGGTTGCGGGCATAGATACTCCAGATCCCTTCCTTCGGAATCTTGCGTACCGGCACGATCTTGCCTTGGGCCGCATCAAAGCGGCAGAGGGCGGTATGGGACGGATTGCCCGCATCCACCAGGGTGGCGAACTCATTGGGCAACAACCCCTCCGGCGCCTCCAGCCAGCCCTGGCCATAAAAGCGGTCGATCGCCTCCGGATCGATCTCCATGTTGCGGGCACCGGCGTACAACTCCTGGATATCCACCTTGTCCGATTCATAATCCTCGGCCGCAATACCGATGGCATCGGCCTTGATCCGCAGGTTGGTATCCTTGGTGACGAAGATCACCGTCTCGTCGCTGAAGCGCTCCTTGGTGGCCAGGGCCACCGCCAGGATCCGGTTATCACCCTTGTCGTCCCGCAGGTCTTTGGGCAGTCGATTAAGACACTGCTCCTCGCACAGCTCAACCCGCAGCATGCCGCCGCCCGGCATCCCGACGCCACTGGCCAGGGAACCCTTCTCACGCAACGTATCGAGGATACGGGAAACCGCACGGGCGTTACGGCCGGTCTCGTTCATATCCTTTTTGAAGCGATCCACCTCCTCGATCACAGTGATCGGGACAATGATGGTGTTGTCCTGAAACCTGAACAGGGACTGGGGATCATGAAGCAGCACGTTGGTGTCCAGCACGAAAAATTTCATGGGTTTCCTTTCTGGATAATGGTGGCAAGTGCAGTACAGCAGTGTTCAAGTTCTTCAGTAGTGGTGAACCAGCCAGGACTGATCCGCAGGGTTCCGCCAGGATAGCTGCCGATGGTGCGGTGTGCCCGTGGCGCACAGTGCAGACCGGCCCTGACGGCTATACCATACTCGCGGTCCAGTTCAAAGGCCAGTGCCGAGGCATCCCAGCCAGCTACCGTCAGTGAAAGCAGCCCAACCCGCTTTTGCGGATCAGCGGGGCCATACAATCGGCAACCCGGCAGCGCAGCCAGCTGTTCCCGCAGGTAGCTGCCATAGCCATGTTCCCGTTCGGCCACAGCAGGCAGGCCGGTTGTGGCAAGAAAGTCGATACCTGCCCTGAGCCCGGCGATGCCGGGCAGATTATGGGTACCGGCCTCAAAGCCCTCGGGAAAGCCTTCCGGCTGGTGGTCCTGATCGGAACTGCTACCGGTGCCCCCCGCCAGCAGGGGATGCAACCGCACGTGAGGAGCCACAGCCAGCAGGCCGGTGCCCTGAGGACCTAAAAGCCCCTTGTGTCCCGGTGCAGCCAGCAGATCAACCCCCAGGGCCTGCATATCAATCGGCAGACAACCGGCTGATTGGGCTGCATCCAGCAACACCAGGGCCCCAGACTCCCGGGCCACAGCCGCGATCTCGGCCACCGGCTGGATGCCGCCGGTCACGTTGGAGACATGGGCCAACGCAACCAGGCGGGTCGTTGGACGTATCTCCCGACGGATGGCCTGCGGATCCACCAGTCCTTCAGTGTCGGCCAGCACGATGGAAAGCTCGACCCCAGCTTTTTGCAGCATAAATAGTGGCCGCAACAGCGAATTGTGTTCCATGGAGGTGGTAACCACATGGTCGCCTGGTTGCAACAGACCGCGCACCGCCGTATTCAACGCTTCGGTGGCGTTATGGGTGAAGACGATACGTGAAGAGTCGGCACAGTTAAAAAAATCTGCCAGTGCCTCACGGGTCTCGAACAGCAGGCGTGAGGCCTGCAGGGCCGCACCGTAACCGCCCCTGCCCGGAGAGGCGCCGATCTGCTGCATGGCTGCCAACACGGCAGCATAGACCGCTGGTGGTTTGGGGTGTGATGTGGCTGCATTATCAAGATAGATGGACATAGACACCTTGGACAGCGTTAGGGGGCCAGCGCAGGGCGCACAGTAAGAAACGGCAGATACGAAACCCGACCGGCGCCGTTCGACTGGATCGGATCCTTGATCCCCTCGGCGATCCGCGCGTCGCTGGTCTCACCCCACCAGTTAAGGACAGCGGCAAAGTGATCGGGGCCGGCATACTGCAGATTGCCCCCCTTATTCTGGCTGAAGGCACTCTGGCTCACACTGCCACGGGAACCATCAAGCATAAGTCCCACGCCCAGATTATCCTGAAAGGAGCTGTGTACGATCTTAAGCCGGGCACCCACCGCCATCAGTCCAGCCTCGCGATTCAAGCTGAAACGGCACTGCTGTAGCTGCCCATCGCCCCCCTTCAGCATAATCCCGACCCGGTTGTCGATTGCACTGCAACCGCTCAGCTTGAAACGGCACTGGTCAACCACCAGACCTTCCTGACTATTCGCCTGGAATCTGTTGGATGCCACCACCAGTGCAGAACGGTTCACCACAGCCCCCTGCCGATTTTCGCGCAGTGTGCCGTCACGCAGTTCAAGCTCACTGTCAAAAGCGGTCACCCCGATATCGGAACGACTGATCCTGAACGTCTGCAGCGTAGCCACGCTATCGTACAACGCCACCCCGGTTCGTGCCCGATGCACCTCCAGACCACGACCGCTAAACTGGGAGTGGTGGGCTTCGACCCCCACTTCCGCACCTTCAATATGGCAATAATCAAGCAGATTTTTCTTTTCAGTGGACAGCAACAGCACCCCACCCCAATCAGCGACCTGCTGCTCAGTGAACACAGAGGTGATCACCACCGGTTTCTGAGGTGTACCGGCACACACCAGTCGCCCCTGCACCACCAGGCGTGGATTGCGTGCAGAACCGCCAGCTCGCTGGAAGCGGAGGCTGGCGCCGGGCTCAAGCCGTAACGTGGCCTGGGGGGCCACCACCAGGCTCCCTTTGACCAGCACCGTACCCCGCAGGACCGTATCTTCCCTGAGTGTACGCCCGCTCAGCACCGAATCGGCACTGGTAACCGTACTGCGAGCCTGCAACGGGCTGCCGTTCGGTGAAATCACGGATGTTTCTGTTGTCAGGGCCGCTTCCTGCAGCACAGGTACTTCCTGTGGCAACAGCCGCTGGGGGAGCGGTGGCGGTGGTTTGACAACAGCTGCGGCAGGAGGCTCGGTATTCACCGGCAGCGGCTTAACGACCGGAAGTGGTTTTTCAGGCACGGTCACGGCCAGATTAACGGAGCTTTCCCCCTCCAGCAGACCACCCTCGCCATACAAAAATCGCTGGCATCCCAGTGGACCAGCCAGCATGACAACCACCAGCAAACAGTACCAAAAAGCTGCCTGAAAACGGTACCCGCGCAATGAAAAAAACATGACGCTCCTGACCGACAAAGTATTGAATATACGAATAAAGATATTATTTAACATAGAATCTTCAGCCTGTAAATTTCAAAAAAATGCCCAACATTAGCCAATGCTTTCATACGGTTAGAACTGTTTACGTTTTAGCGTTGACACAACAATACATCTTGTGGTTGTATTTCTCCCGCCCACTAAATATTGTGGTGCCCCCGTTTCCCAGATAGTCACAAACGGAATCCTTTAGATACAAAACAGCATTTATTCACACGACAGCAGAAGGAGAGCGAACCATGTCACCACAATCACCCGCCACCATCGAGCCTGCGCTTTCCCAGAACGCCAGAACCGTCCTTGAAAAACGGTACCTGAAGCGGGACGCCAACGGCAAACCCCTTGAAACGCCGGCCGACATGCTGCGCCGCGTTGCCGATACGATTGCCGAACCTGATCGGAAGTTCGACAAAAAAGCCGATCTCAAAAAACTGTCGGACCGTTTCTACGGGATGATGGCCAGCTTCGACTTCATGCCCAACTCCCCTACCCTGATGAACGCCGGTCGTGAACTGGGCCAGCTCTCGGCCTGTTTCGTGCTGCCGGTGGGCGACTCCATCGAAGAGATCTTCGATGCGGTCAAGTTCACCGCCATGATCCACAAGTCGGGCGGCGGCACCGGCTTCTCCTTCTCCCGTCTGCGTCCGGCCAATGACCTGGTGCTGACCACCACCGGCATCTCCAGCGGCCCGATCTCCTTCATGCGGGTCTTCGATACCGCCACTGAAACCATCAAGCAGGGCGGCACCCGCCGCGGCGCCAATATGGGCATCCTGCGGGTTGACCACCCTGATATCATGAATTTCATCATGTGCAAGGCCGACCAGAAGCAGTTCAACAACTTCAACATCTCCGTCGGCCTGACCGAAAAATTCATGCAGGCCGTGGAGCGTGATGAAGAATACGACCTGTACAACCCCCGCGACAAGAAAAAATGCGGCACCATGAACGCCCGCAAGGTCTATCAGCGGATCGTCAACCAGGCATGGGAAAACGGCGAGCCCGGCATCATCTTCCTTGACCGCCTGAACCGCGACAACCCCACCCCCCACGTGGGCGAGATCGAATCCACCAACCCCTGCGGCGAGCAGCCATTGCTGCCCTACGAATCCTGCAACCTGGGCTCCATCAACCTGGGTCGCTTCATCAAGGACGGCGCCATTGACTGGGCACGCCTGAAAGAGGTAATCCACAGCGCAGTCCACTTCCTGGACAACGTGATCGAGGCCAACAAATACCCACTGCAGCAGATCCACGACATGACCCACGCCAACCGCAAGATCGGCCTGGGGGTCATGGGCTGGGCCGACATGCTGATCATGCTGGGCATCCCCTACAACTCTGATGAGGCCGTCAAGCTGGGCACCAAGCTGATGCAATTCATCAACGAGGAAGGCCACGCTGCTTCCCGCGAACTGGGGCAGCAACGGGGCGCCTTCCCCAACTTCAAGGGCTCCATCTTCGACAAAAAAGGCGCCCTGCCCCAGCGCAACGCCACCGTCACCACCATCGCCCCCACCGGCACCATCTCGATCATCGCCGGCGCTTCCTCCGGCGTCGAACCGCTGTTCGCCGTCTGCTTCCAGCGTCGCCAGCTGGACACCATCATGTACGAGACCAACCCGCTATTTGAGAAGATCGCCAAAGAACGCGGCTTCTGGTCTGAAGAGGTGCTGCGCAGCATCTCTGAAAATCATGGTTCGGTACAAGGGATCGATGAAATCCCGGCCGATGTGCAGCGGGCCTTTATCACTGCCCACGATATCAGCCCGGAAGACCATATCCAGATGCAGGCCGCCTTCCAGTACCACACCGATAACGCCGTCTCCAAGACCGTCAACTTCCCCAACACGGCCACCATTGAAGAGGTTGAGCAGGTCTATATGCTGGCCTACAAGACCGGCTGCAAAGGTGTCACCATCTACCGCGACGGCTCCCGTGACGAGCAGGTGCTCTCCACTGCCAAGAAAGAGGAAAAAGCGGCCGTTGCCTCGGTGCCGGTGGAGGACGAAAAGCATGCCGTCAAGCGTGAGCGCCCCAAAGCACTCAAAGGCTGGACCTACCAGATGCAGACCGGCTGCGGCCCGCTCTACATCACCGTCAACGAAGACAAAAATGGCCTGTTCGAACTGTTCACCACCATGGGCAAGGCCGGCGGCTGCGCCGCCTCACAGTCCGAGGCCATCGGCCGGATGGTATCCCTGGCTTGGCGCAGCGGCGTGCAAGCCCGTCAGGTAATCAAGCAACTATTGGGTATCTCCTGCCACTGCCCCACCGGCTTTGGCGACAACCGGATCCTCTCCTGCGCCGACGCCGTGGCCAAGGCGATCCAGGCTCACATGATTGCCAACGGCTACGATCTGAATGCCGAAACCACTCTCCAAGAGCGCGGTGCTTGCCCCGAATGCGGCGGCGCTGTGGAACATGAAGGCGGTTGCATGGTCTGCCACTGCTGCGGCTACTCCGAGTGCGCCTAAACGGAGGTTGACAAGCCAAGGCCCCATTCGTTATAAGAGGAACTCCTAAACGCGGGAATAACTCAGTGGTAGAGTGTCAGCTTCCCAAGCTGAAGGTCGCGGGTTCGAATCCCGTTTCCCGCTCCATAAAATCAAAGGGTTAGGCAGATTGCCTAACCCTTTTCTTTTGCCGTGGGAACAACCATGGGAACAAAAGTTTTTTGTAACTCAAAGCAAGGCCAAAAGGTATGACAATATCCCGGGAGATGAAATGTCAGAGACCACGAATGAAATTATGATAAAGCAGGCACAAAATGAAAACAAGCTACTGTTTGTGAATCGGCGTGCAATATTGACCCACTTTCGGGGGTAATCGGCATCCAAAATTGACCCACCCCAGCACTTCCTCCATGCTCTCTGGAATTAGTCCAGAGAGAGGAGCATGAAAGGAGATGCTGAT